>SDBT01015958.1_pt1 | contig 11918 bp, 31 predicted proteins | sample 2277101 | NCBI WGS metagenome assembly SDBT01 (sample SAMN10404973, study PRJNA504765) | marine sediment metagenome | isolation source: marine sediment core GS10_PC15, 103 cmbsf | place: Arctic Ocean: Southern Knipovich Ridge | collected 2010
CCATTACAGTTCAACATAGCTTCCACTAATGCTCTCTTCTCAGCTACCTTCTCCACTCTATTCTTCAGGCCAGCCATGTCACCATCTTCAATCCGTTCTCTCCATTGCCATTTAGAACCACCCTTCTGCCATTTGCCTTTTCTCTCAGCTTTCATTTTATTTTCATCAGCTTTATTATCTGGCTTTTCTGCATCCATCCATGTGTATCTCCATTTAGGTTCATGTGAGTTACAGTTAGCATCGCATTGAGCAAGTATTTGACCAGTCTTACTGGTAACTGTAGCTCTATATGTATAGTCAAAGAATGCAGGGTCTGAATTAAATTCCTCAATCTTATCTACAATCGCCAGTTCTACACCAAGCCCGTATACAAATCGTAACTTCTCAGCTCCTGGTTTAAAAAGGGAAGGCTTGTTGATACCTGGTATGGTACCATAGTCCAGCTTGTCTTTGAGTATAGACCTGTTGAATTCGCCAAACTCTTTGTACCAATTTTTCATATCTTTCATGGACATGAGCTGCATGTTCTCATGTTTGACACCAACTAACTGTGTGGACCCATTCTTATTAGGAGTCTCTTCGATTATTACTGCTTCTTCTGCTTCTGGGTTTTTCTTTGACATATAATTTTAATTTAAACTGGTTTGAAATCTCCGTCTCCTTGTTGAGCTTCCGGAGTATTATCTTCTTCTTGTTTTTGTTCAGCTGGTGATACATCCTCATTGAATACCGGGCCTCCATTTTTAGTAGGCTCTTCAACTTTAGGTTCTGGCTGAACTATTTCTTGAACCTGAACTGCTGGCTCAGTGATAGGTTGAACCTCTTCTTCGAATGGAGGTTTCTCAATTGCGTCAGGGAACAGTTCATCGTGTGATACTGACAGTACCTCAGCCATTGCCTCACGAACAAAGTTATCCCTTGGAGAGTGATGACCTTTGCACCACCTATTAATAGTAGTGAGGTCTCTTTTAATCCCTTTGTCCAACAGAGCCTTAGTGAGCCAGATTTGTGTCCGGCCCTGATTCTTCAGCACATGCCCTAAGTTGTTAGCCATTGTTCACAATGATTTTAATCTGCTTGTTAAGTAATTCATTCTCTTCCCTGAGATAGTCAGCTATATTATTTCTGACTTTAACCCACAATAGCCCTCTTCTTTCAACAAGAATTTTCTTTAAATCATTAGAAGATGTTACTGGACTGACAAGAAAGTGTATTTTCCATTTATCATCGCATAAGGTGATTTGACAATTTGAATCAGGATGTAACCCTGTTAGTTGGTCAATTAAAGTGCTATTAGTTTTAACTTTTTTCAGCATTGCTCCTGCTTTCTTAATATCCAACTTTCTTTTATTCAGTATTTCAGTGTCAGTAGTCATTGATTGTTGATTTTAATTTGCAAATATAAATAATTATTGGCAAATACCAAAAAATATCGGCACTTAATTTAGCTCAGGCCTTGTTTTATCCCAGAAAAACACCACTGTATCCGGAGAAAACACAGACCCAAGCCTATAATCAATATCTTTCTCTCTTATTATACTTTTAACCTGCTTTATGATCTCAAGAATCATATCAGGTATATCTGCTCCATTAGCCTGCTCAAGTACTGAGATGGCAGGATACAGGTTGGTATGCTTATTAATGAAGTCAAGGCATATCATACAGGACCACTCACCGTCCTCTTCTTTAATGGAATGCTTGCTGATAAAGAAGATGTCCACAACATCAGGCTCTTGATGTATTATAAGTGGTAGCATGGCGGTGTACTTATGTTTCTTAGCTCCCTCCAGATATAGATCATAAATCCTCAGCTCTTTAAGGAAGTTGATGATGCTTTGATCGTCCATACATGAGTAGATATCATCATTCATCTTATCTGTCTCTTTAAACAGAACCTGGATTGTTTCTTTTATTTCCATAGTCAAATTAACTTTAATGATTCTTTCAGCCCCTCTTCAAGAGCTTCCTCGTAAGTTCTATATAAATCTGACCAAATCCTTCCCTCTTCTAATCCGCTTTCCCATTCTATTGTTTCTTCTTTAAAAATTATTATGTTGTAAGCAAATTTTGGATAGGATGTTCGGTCAGTCCCTATCTCTATGTGGATATCCTTCTCCTCCCTTAGCCGTTTTTGTAGTAGGGATTGGGTGGGGGCATACATATATCTATCTTTCCACCAATTATTTCTATAATTTAACTGTCTACCGCCTTTAGTATATCCATCATAACAAATAAAATCAATCCCCTTCTCTTTGGCTAACTTTGCTGTGTCGAAACTTATTAATTGTTCTTTCATAGTTATTCAATTTCAGTTAAGTCAAGTGAGTAATTACCATCACCTTCGCACCCATCGCAGGTTTGAGGGTACCCCGGGCCATCGCCCATCCATTCTCCACACTGTTCACAAAAGTCCCCGTTTATGATTTGGTCTGCCATTTCTCCCATAATACTATAATTTATTTAGTTAAAAAATATGCCGCCCTTTCTCGGCTGTCATTCTTTCGTATCCTTTCCTCTAAATGCTTACCTGACGGTTCAGTTTACGCATACTGTGTGCGATAATAAAATCACGAGGCCACCCACAGTTAGCGAGGATACGCACTAAGGCCCAAGAAATCGGGACTATGTTTTATTGCGCCAACCTCTTATTCTATGGAAATACTTTATCCCAAATATTTTCTTTATACCAATCAAGAATGTTATAAACATAATCCTGTGTATTTCTCCCTGTAAAAAACCAAATTAAACATCCGGATATCATAATTAATGGTATTATAGGTACCAGTGACAATATTGATGGCACAAGTACAACTCTCCACCATAGCTTTATAAAGTATTCTCCTACCTCTTCCCAATCAATTTTATATTTCATAAATTCTATAATTTTAAAATGGTGCTTTTTCCAATTCTTTTACCGGTTCCTTTATCTCCTTCTTCTTTTTATAATGTTCATGCATCTCTTGCATGTTTTGTTTTCTTGTTGCCCACTTCAGATTACTATGGATGTTATTGTGTTTATTATAATCTTGATGGTCTACCTCTCCTTTTCCTTCCGGATTCGGAACGAAGGCAAAGGCTACAAGTCTATGGATATACCTCCATTGCCTCTTGCCATTGATATACAGCTGTACCCTCAAATACTTATGATAGCTGCTCTGAGGCTTGAGTATGATATCATTGATCAAGCTCTTTACCTGGCCAGTATCACTGATCTGGTACCTGCCTTCAAAGTATTTTATATCCTTCCAGTCGCACATGCTATTTTGTAGCTTTTTTAATAAAGTTTTCGTCTTTAAAAATTTTACTCTTTGGGTCTAATATCTTAACCAATTCATAGACTAACGGCTCTGTTACATTTGATGCATACTGGTGGTTTATGACAGCACCTAATTTAATGATTACCTTTGCCCTCGTTTTAGAATCAATCTCATCCATTCTAAATACTTCTATTAATGCATTCATATTACTCTTTTATAATGTCATGCCTGACTCCATCGGAGTCAATGTAGTAGGCTTCAAATATTTCCTTTGCATTCCTGCGCTTTACTAATTCCTGAGCCTTTTCTAAGGTCTTGATATTTTTCTTAGCAACAAAAGGTTGACCAACACCTGGCGAAGGTTTTTTAGGGTTAGTCGGCCACCATTCTTGAATCTTTGGTACTGATTTGATGTACAGAGTTCTGTTCCGCATATCTATTTCTGTTTAGCGGTTAACTTCATTCTTTCTTTCCTTGCTCCCTCTCCCTTGCCCAGCTTAGCGTCCAGCTTATCTATCTTTTGCTGAGGAGTGAGCTTACCATAGGATTCTTGCCTTTCGATTGCTTGATTTTGCTTGTCTGCTTTGGTCTTCATATTAGTTATCTATTATTACTTTTCTTAAATGTTTTTTCTTACCCATGAACTTTTCATAATTTCCTCTGCCTTTCTCCTTATTACAAGGGTCACAGCATTGAGCTAAGTTCTTTTGGAGATTGATTCCTCCATTAGACAATGCTATTTTATGATCAACAGTCATATCCTCTCTAATAAATGCACCTCCGCAATAGTGGCACTTCCACCAAGCAACTCCATGCTTATCATAAACGGGGTCTCCAAGTTTTTCAAATCTCTTAACAGCATTTCCTCTTTTAGTATTATAGTTTATTTGCTTCGATATCATTCTGCTTTTGCTTGGTTAGCTCTTCATTCATTAATACAAAATACAAATTCTGCATTTGGTGGACGCTTTCTAATCTGACATCAATAGCTTTGTCGCTTGTGTCCAAAAACCATCCATCGCCAGCAGGCGAGTTAATAACTCTAACTCTATCCTTGGTGTAGATAGTTATATGCTCATGGAATGACTTATACCCTAATTTAAACCCAAGTTCTTCAAGCTGTGCCTCGGTAAGGAGAATAGGCAAAAAGAAATCAATGTTCTCTCCGTTTATCCAATCTCTGTATTTGTTCTTTTCAATAGACCATATAACGACCTCTTCCAATATATCATTATCATCTTTTCCCCTCTCTATCGCATTTACTAAGTTGCCTATTTTTACTTCTGTTATGTTTAGCTCCATCGTATCCATCTGAGTGCCTATTATTATTGGCAAATGTATATAATTATTTGCATTTACCCAAATTTATTAGCAATTATTAGCACTAATCCAGCAATAATGCATGCATCAAGGAAGAAAACAAGGGCTGTAGCATCCTTGAAATCATCATCAATGAGTTTCCGGTACAAGTAATGCACTATCACATTAAACAAATAGGTCAGCAAGAATGCTGCCAATACACATATTGCATGCTTCATTGATATATAACTTTAATCATTAACCCTCCCGTCTGGCGCTTACGCCTCTTATTTGTCCGGTCCGACCAGAACTTCTTAACGGCCCTGCTGATCGCTGCTGAGTCACTGGAAGCCTTCTCATCGTACTTCCTGTCGAACTTGTACTTAAAGCCTACAGATTCTATTATGACTATGTATTGCTTCACCTACTGTAATTTTTTAGTGTTCTGCGCTCTTCATCTGTGAATTCTACATTAAACATCTTAAGTATTTTTTCAGTGGATATATATCTTATATTGGCATACATAGGAAAATAAATCTCATTACACCTTTCACATATCCTGCCCTCTTTAAACCTCATCTTAAGGTCTATGGGAGATGGATTCATTATCTTACGAAAGTCAATCCACCTATGCCCAAAGATTTTACACCATAGCTTCCTCATTTCTTATTTTTAAAGCCCATAAATCCTTTCTTACTTTTAGTGAACTCATGCTTATGTAAATGAATGAACTCATATCCACCTGATTGAGCATTGAAATAGCGACATCTGTATATGATGCCCGCCCCTGCATCTATCAACTCAACAACGATCATAGGTCGCCCATCGAGCTTATCATATATTTTATCTCCATGTTTTATACTCATTTCTTAATCCTTTTAAGTAAACGCTTGAACCAATTATCTCTCTTAGTTTCCTGAAAGCCAAATACATCTTTGTCTCCTGATAAAGCCCTACTCCCAAGCCAAAGAGTATCAAGAATATTCTTGTGGAATTGGCAGCGTCTTCTAATTATATTTGCCTTGGCTGAATCGGGTCTATTAGCCAGTTCATATGTTTCAATCTTAGAGTCACTCAATTGCTTTTGCAAATCAGATATTTCTTTTTTCCTATACTGATATGATGATAGCTTACTCATTCTATTAAACTATATGTTACTAAGCAAAATTTATTTCCTATAAGAGCCTCAACAAATTCAACGCTGCCTCTTATTGTGCCGGTGCCTAAGTAGGTCTTTGGCTTAATAATGAAGCAACTTTCCTCTCTTATAAGTATCCTGTCTAATTCAAGGCAATTAAATATCATTCCCGGAATAGCATCTTTTATGTGGGGCTGGTAGCGAGACTCAAGCTCATGCCATTCAAAGTCAGTATTCTCTGCTGTAGTTCTAAACGTGTCCATTATATGTTTCAGTGTTAAGCCTTTCATTTCTTTATCCCTTTTAATACAGGTAACTCTCCAAAGATTGAAGCATCCGAATAATACCCTGGCCGGACATCGGTAAAGTTTCTCTTCTTAAGGCCTGCTTCGATACGTTCCCGATATTCTTTGCTGAGTTCCCTGGCAGTCTTTTCTTTTACTTTATTGGAAAGAAGGTGGAAGCTAACGCATGCAATGAATTCCACAATCTGCCTCCTATCATTCATACAATTAAGGCAAAGGTAATGGCTAATCATATCGGTTGAATCATGTTCCCTATACTCATGTATATAAATAACCGGCTCTTCAGCCCGCACTGCCTCTAACATGAACGCTTCTATTGTTGGTGTGTATAGTTTAATCATGGTTCAATATTTTGATTTCCTTTAAAAATTCCTTTGCTCCGTATCTTGTCCTACCTACAAGGTAAACCCAATCCCATTCAGGCTTAGGCATGAGGTTGACCATCGTATATATCTGAACCTTGCCACAGCATCTACAGCTGCGAATATGTGTGTTAGTCGAAGGCATAGTGTGTATCCAATACTTCCAACTATGATTAAATATTTTGCAAATCCATTTCATAATTCTCCTGTTTGATAATGTGATGAGTGCATCTTAAATAGATAGTTCATAAAAGGGAATTCTCCTTTCCGTAGTGCCTCGATTTGCCTCTTAAGTTTATTAGTAAACTCATGCTTTTCAACCCTATCATAGAATTCAATGCCATCAAGATGGTCATACTCATGCTGAATAATGCGAGCCTCAAATTCTCTGAAGGTTCCAATCTGTTCTTTGAAATTAATATCGTAATATTTTATCTTGACCTTTTGATACCGGCTAACCCTGCCATGCGCCTGAGGCACAGATAAACAGCTCTCAGTGGCCTTTCTCTGCGCTCCCTTCATCTTTATTATCGTAGGGTTAATGAATGCTACTTCAGGAATGCGGTGACTCTCACTACCCATAATGAATATACGTTTGGCTATACCTATCTGAGGAGCTGCTAAGCCTACTCCTATCTCTATTGACCTGAGTGTATGGAACATCCTATCAACTAATTCTTTGACATTGTCCATACTGGTAGCCTCAACACATTTCTGCTTAAGTATTGGGTCGCCTTCTATATGTATTTGAAATGGGTTCATATTATTTCTTCCTTATTAATCCTTGCGGTACAAAAGTAGATATAAAAATAGCGTAGGTTTTTATAGCCACAGAATTTATATCGTCTGCTAACATCATAGCATCTTTATAATTCTCTTTTGAGAGTGCCTCTATAAATCCATCATACGCTTCTTTTCCCAGAAACTCGTTTACAAGTAGCTCTAAGCAATGCGCTACATGTTCTACCTCTTTGAGTCCGAATATTACGTGCTGGCTCATATTGTCGGCTACCCAGCCAATGTAATTAAAACCTTCCATTTGTTTGTGTAATATTTTTCTTATGTCATTCATAATAATTAATTTTATTCGTTATCTAAAAAATATTGATAGTTACATGATGTACATTGATGCTGCTGTCTATTGTCATCTACTTCAATGAACTGAGTTCGATCACCACACTTAGGGCAAACTTCAGGCTGGTCAGTCATTATATAAACATCAAGTGCATATAATTGTATCGTTGTATCACTCATAATACATGGGTTTAAAGGTTAGTTACCATTATTGGTTTGACAGCACCAATACCAACGTGTTGTATAGGCCCAGTGCCATTTGTAAGGGTTGCTCCTATCCTAAATATCCCTTTAGGTTTAAACATGCAGTCTTTCCAAAATAGAGTAGAATATATATCAACAACAGTAAGTTGATTGTTGATATGCTCTTGCCTATCCTTATAGAAAGTTCCATCTTTCCAAGCCTTTTCCATTTTCTCTTTATCTTCTCTAAACATAACAGTGCTGCCGATTGTAATGTTATGGAATAGCATTGCATATAATAGTTTCATAATCTATGATTTTAATTGTTCAACTAATCTCTTAATCTTATTATGTATTGGAGAATTTTTATGTATGTAATTACCTTTTTCAATAGTGTCTCGAATATGGATAAGAGTTGGTTCTATTTCTGTAAGTAATTCCTTATTCCCTTCGTCTTTTGCTCCTTGGATAACTCCAAAGTCATTATACTTTGTCGAATCAAAAGGTTCAATAAGCTTTTCAATGCTGCCCCTAAATGCTTTGGCTTTTTTGATGGCTTCGCCCCTTGTATAGACTAATATTTGTCTACGCATAGATAAATACCCGTCTACATTATTAGGATGTGATGCCTCAGCAAGAACTTCAGGTTTGATTTTTACTTTGTATAAATCCATAATAATTAATTTTTAAAGTTAATAAATTGATTTGCTTTTTTTGATTTCTTTAGTAGCTATACTCGCCAATCCCATCCTTGTAAATAATAGCTTTTTTTTGGTTTGCTTTAACTTATTTGTTAAAGCCTTAAATACTTTAGCCTCAAAGACTTCCAATTGATCTTCAAATTTAATTTGTGCTTTAACTATGCTATCTTCTTTTTCACCTGAAAAGGTTTGTTCTGCGAGTAAATCTAAAAGCTCTTCAATCTTGTCTGCTATTAAGCAAAGGTTTTTATACTCATTGTTTTGTCCTATTAAGAAATCATTATTCGCTTTATAGCTATGGTCAATTATTGTTTCTGCTAATTTCATAATATCAAATTTTCAAAGTTAATAAATAAAGGGAGGAAGCAACCAAACTTCCTCCCGAACCCTATCAAACCTTCCCCTCAATCAATTCATCATAGTTAGTTGCAGTCAAATACGCTTCACTGCAAATGTCATCAAACATATTATCTTGATTAATGTCCTCATTCCTGCAAACAAATTCAAGTATAGCGCCTAAGTAATGACCGTTATCCTGTATCTCTTTAAAATATTCATTTAACCATACTTCGCCATCATTAGAATGAAAACTTGAAAAACCAGGACGTGAGGTATAACGATCTTGGATGTATGTATCGAATTCTTTTTTATAATTCGTTAGATAGCTTCTAAGCTCGTCTAAAAATGCCTTATTGATAATTATCTCAATATTGATAGCATCATTATCAAAATTGTATTCCTTAGGACTTGTAAGGCTTTGATAGTTCACATCAATATGAGACTTGAATACATCTTTAAGCTCATTATGAATAAAGTTAACACAAGCCTTTGAAACACGTTCATGATAGTCATCATAATCAAATTTCATTTTATCAAAGTCAGCAGGCTTTAGGCCTTTGCTTTCCCTTTGGCTATTGATGTCATCAATTTCATTGTCTTCGTCCGGTTCAAATATAGTACTGTAAAACCCTGGAAAAACAGGTAACCACGTTTCTATTTTTATTTTCTTCATAATAATTTGGTTTAATAAGGTTAACTAAATAATTTACCGTCTTCAGTAAAGTCATAATCATTACATTCTATTGTTTCGATTATAAACTTTTCAGATGTTAGGTACTCGTAATTCTTTTCTGAATCGGTTAAAAAATCTTCAATTTTGTCATTAAATAAGGCTTCTAATTTCTCATCTATTTCAGTATGTCCACCTAAAATAATATTTTTAGCTTGACCGCCTCCATAATGTTTTGTATCTATAAGTATATGTTCTATTGTTTCCTTTGCTTCTTTGGTACGTAGGTCAATGCCAGCACTTTTAAGAAATAAAGAACTATTGATTATTTTAGGCTTGTCAAGATAAGCATACCAATAACGCCTGTCAAGATCATAATATACCTTATCAAATTCAATGCCTATCTTTTTAAGGTCTTCTATTAAGTCCTCTTTTACCGGTTCATTCCAGTCATCATAATTAACATTAATGTCATAAAGACTTTCAAGTGCTTTTTGTTTTGCATCTTCCGGTAATTCGGAGAGTTTATAAATTGTATATTTACGTGTTATGACTTCCATAGTTAGTTGGTTTAATAGGTTAACAAATATTACTTAGTCATTTGATTAATGAATTTCTCTACATCGAAAGGCAAATCTTTGCGCTTTATCTCAATCCCTAACCATTTAGAGTCTTTGCGAGCTTTAGTTATATAGCCGTCAACGGTCTCATTGTGTGCCTCGTTAGTGTTAACTACGTCCCCACAATGCCCACCAACACCTAAAGGATGGAAAGGCGCATCACTACAACCTAATAATTGACCGTCTTGAGTTACAATAGTGTAACGGTCTACTGTTTCGCCCTGATTATCAAATATATATACCTTCATAATGGTTAGTTTAATAGGTTAAATAAGTTCTTCTAATTCTTTGGCAATTGCTTTGCAATCTTTGTCGGTTAATTTGTTATCCCATTTATTACGTAGGACTTCGCTTTCATTTAACAGCTCCTCGCCTTTGATATAAACGTACATATTGCAGACCTTTTCAGAATTCCCCAAGTCGGTTGTAACCTCGCCAAAGTTATCGTTTTCATATTCTTGGATTGCTTCGGTGGCTGCAAATATGCCTACATCTTTCTTTAGCCATTCTTCAGCCTGGTAATAGCCAATTATAAAATAATCGGTGTTATATATTTCATGATGCAAGTCAGCACCCTCGCAATTGATACCATCATTAAGACGGTCAATTGCATGATTTACGATGTCTTCATTATATTCTTTCATGGTTAATAAGGTTTAATTAATATTTAGATGTTCTTTCTTTTTTATATCGACAAAGAAAAACCAGTGTTCATCCGACATAATATCATTGTTATTAAGAAGTTGGCATACATCACCAATTTGATATATGATTGTGTCATCACATTTTAGTATTTCCTCAACATTTGAATCTTGATCTATGTCGTTGCTTGCTTCGGTTGGCACTACTAATATTTTTAAGTTCTTATTCATAACAATAGAGTTTAATGAGAGCTATGCAAGGGAATCGAACCCTTGCAAGTTCCTAACATAGCTTATCTAATATTAACAAAGTCACGTTTGTACTTTGCTACTTTTTTGCTATTACCGCAAACAGTAGGCATTCCACAACTGCCAAGCAAAACAGCAAAGACTAATAAGATAATGGTAAAGAAGATAATAGGCTTTGTACGCTTGCTAATTGCAACCGCTTTTGGATGTCTATAATTGAATGAGTTTAAATGATTTACTTTATGTATCATAATATAAATAGTTTAAAAAGGTTAATTAATAATGTCCTGTGCATCTTCATTACTGATGTTGTTATTAATCAGCAGATCAAATGCTTCAGGTGTTAAATATAAGTTGCTTAATATAAGTTGTTCCATAATATATATTTAGTTTTATAATATTTGATTACTATCTATAATGTTAACTACTGTCATTGTAAAGCTAATGACAGGCTTGTTAAGTAATATTGTATTCAGTACATTAATTGTAATGTCCTTTACTCTTTCAGCTTCCATCTTATTAAGGAAGGTCTTATTATAGACTGTAATAGCTTTATCATCGCTAAGGTCATTAATATGTATCTGTAATGTTATCATATTGTAAATATACGTATAATAATCGGCAATTGCTAATAAATATCGGCAAACGTTAGTAATAGCCTTTCATATCAAACGTTTGAATAATGTATTTTATTGTCATTGAAAGCATGTAAATGTACTATACTATAGTATTGTACCATATTAGATCAAGTTCAGCTTGTAATATTACTTTAAGTAGGTTGTGTAAGTCATTGTAATACATTTGTTTGTGTTAGGTATATGATAGTAAATACTTGTAATTATACTTTAGTTATTGTGTGTAAACGATTGTGATTGAGAGAGTTCGAGGGTTTATATTATTGATTGCAGATAAATCTTTGCATTTACCTATAATTATATGTATTTGCCTGTTGTATTGTCCTATAATTCATATTATGTTAAGTAGACTTTTCCCAGCGCTATAACTCACAGAAATACAGCAAGTTATAAGGGTGATGAAAACACCTTATATGTCAGATCAATCAATTACATGCCAATGAGT
>SDBT01015959.1_pt1 | contig 11917 bp, 7 predicted proteins | sample 2277101 | NCBI WGS metagenome assembly SDBT01 (sample SAMN10404973, study PRJNA504765) | marine sediment metagenome | isolation source: marine sediment core GS10_PC15, 103 cmbsf | place: Arctic Ocean: Southern Knipovich Ridge | collected 2010
CTCGATATGCATTAACAATTCTACCTGGTGAAGAAAAGGCTGAAGGTTTTTCTTTGGCGAATGTGCTGGTGCTTAAAAGCTTATTCAAAGTATTAAACCCTTTAGAGGCCTCTTGATCGTGATGAAGCTGCTGTGAGATTGTTTTTAATTCTGGCATTAATGGGCCAATGGTACTGTTTTTTCCAACGGTGTATATAAGTTTTTTTAATGCGTTGAGGTAGTTTGCAATGCCAATGAGCCGTTCTTGCATGTTAAGACGTACGTGTAGACCTAATTTCATTTGAGTTAAACCACCAAAGGCGAAGATAGAGGTAAAGGCTGTCCCAAATCCTGCTTCTATGCCAGCAATTGTTTTGTCCTGAGTCTCCTTGGCTACAGCTACATTGATAGTACCGCCCAGTGCCGCAATAAAAGGCAGAGTTATTGCTATTATTTCGCCAGCTTCTTGGGTCCTTGTTGTTATAGTTAATATGTTGGTTTCGGTGAGCTTGAATTGCGAATCAACCGCCTTCATTTTTTCGGCTTCATTGTCAGAATTTCTTGAATAAAGATCGTAAACAAGTGGTTCTGCCCGTTGCATTTTTGTGAGCAAATTGTTGCATTTGGTGCGCAAAGCGTTATTATTCACCAATTGAAGAATAATTTCCTGGCGTTTTTTTAATACATCAATATTAGTAGTGGGTTGCGTAATCATTTCAACAAAACGTTTAGCACCAGCGGTTGTTTTCAAGAGGCTTTTGCCATTGGCCGCTGTGGTGAGCCGTGTCATCAGATGATCCATTGGTCGTCCACTATCTCCGCGTACCAAGAGCATTTTTTCTACAAATGGGGCATCAATAACTTCCTCTTTGAATGCAGGTTTTTGTGGCATTTGTTTGAATGCGATTTCTCTTTTTTCTCTTTCATCGAATTTTCTTAATCCAAGTTCTCGTTTAGAGCGAAATATTTTCAACAAATCCCCCAAACCTTGAGGCATCTTGAATTCTTTGATAGGTTCTTTTTCCTCGATAACAGGAAACGATTGCAGATGAATATTTGCCGCCGTATTGGCAAATTCTTGCGTGTATGCATGTACTGCAGGGGTAGATACAATGCTTAATACAACGAGCAATGCAATAGCCTGCTTATTTTTTAGTAACTTCTTCATAAAATGACTCCGAATTACGTTTGTTTTGAATTTCATACCTCATTCATAGTTTCAGTATGACGATTTTAGGTACTGTTTGTCAATGGGTATCCCACCCAGAGAGGCTGTTTTACAAGGTTTTGATGTGTCCGAATAGCGTGGTTGTTTAAAAGGGGTCTCGAATGAGATTGTAAATTGACTGATTCTTGGCTCTAGGAGCTTGTATTGCATGGATATTGGTAGGTGGTGCAGAGAAATGCTTTGTTGGGGTATTTTTTAAGGATGATTGGTTTTGGCAAATTTAAGTTGAAATCCCGGTAGAAAAACAATATTATAGTGAAACTAATGTAATGTTTTTTGAAAGTACCGGGCGAGATTCCCGAGTGGCCAAAGGGGACGGACTGTAAATCCGTTGGCTCAGCCTTCGTAGGTTCGAATCCTACTCTCGCCACCAACCTGCGCCAAGGCTACGGCTGGCGGGCCAGTCTTTTTATGGATGGTCGAAAAGTAAGCATTAATAGCAAGTGACGTAGGTTGCCCGGCGAAGCTTGCCGAGTCGGAAGACCCGGATAAGCGAAGCCTGGGCTCAAGGCAGGCCGGTTGCTATTTAAAGTTACTGGCAGGTTAGAAGCCCATAGGGTGTGCGGGAATAGCTCAATTGGTAGAGCGACAGCCTTCCAAGCTGTAGGTTGCGGGTTCGAGCCCCGTTTCCCGCTCCAAAATTGGTACTTTTGGAGTGATGAAATGTGTGCTGGCGTAGCTCAGTTGGTAGAGCAGCTGATTTGTAATCAGCAGGTCACGGGTTCAAATCCTGTCGCCAGCTCCATGTTTTTGCGGTTGGTCGGGCAAAGTAGGTGATTAAAAAATTTGTTTTTTATTCTTTTTTTAATTAACCTAATAGATACTTATGCTGGATAAAAAAGTAGTAATGCCCACGTAGCTCAGTTGGTAGAGCACTTCCTTGGTAAGGGAGAGGTCACCGGTTCAATCCCGGTCGCGGGCTCCAGAAGCTAAAATCGAGAGTTAGTAAGTAGATATAGATTGTTAAATACTTTGATACTTTTTACCTAAAGTTTTTTATGGCAAAAAATAAAGTGATTACTCATTTGGTTTGTGCAGAGTGTAAGAATCGGAATTACACACAGAAGCTTACCAAGCAAAGAAGTATCGGTTCATTGAATATAAAAAAGTTTTGTGCAACGTGTAGAAAACATCATATGCACAAAGAGACCAAATAGCGGTTGGAGGCCAGTAGCTCGAATGGTAGAGCGGCAGACTCCAAATCTGCGGGTTGGGGGTTCGAATCCCTCCTGGCCTGCCACTTGCGTGGGAGTTAGTATTTAAAATAAGGTTGTCAAATTATGACATTGAAAAGTGCAATACAATTTTTTCGGGAAGTTCGGTTTGAGCTCTCAAAAGTAGATTGGCCAAATTTTCATGAATTTGTTGGATCGACGTTGGTGGTACTCGTGCTTGTATGTTTTTTTGCGACATATTTAGGAATTATAGATTTGGGACTTAATAGATTAGCGAAATATATATTTGCCACATACGGCGGATATTAAGTTAATAGGATACGCTTACATGAAACAATGGTATATTGTTCAGGTATATGCTGGTTATGAGGATGCAGTTAGAGCAGATGTGCTCAAGCGGATTGAAGAGCGTGATATGCAAGAGCTTTTTGGTCAGGTGCTTATTCCTGCGGCAAAACTAAGACACTTTTTTGAAGAAGCAGATGAAAAAGATCAACAGCTGTTTCCGGGTTATCTTGTTATTGAAATGGAGATGGCTCCTGAGGCGGTGCGGACGGTAACGTCGAGTCCGCGCGTGTTGCGGTTTTTGGGCGGTACGGAACCGGTACCAATATCCAAGCGAGAGATCGAACGGATTCTTTCACAAATGAAGGGTGAAGTTACGATTAGCAAGAAACGTGAAGATTTTATTGCTGTTGGTAGTGACGTAGAGATAAAAGACGGACCGTTTGCGGGGTTTGTAGGGGTAGTAGACAAGGTTGATCATGAAAGTGAGAAACTGACCGTAATGGTAAGTATTTTTGGGCGTATGACGCCAGTTGAATTGGGATTTCATCAAATAACGCAATAGTATAACAATAGATGGGTAGCCATGGCTAAAGAGGTCAAAGCAAAAGTTAAACTTCAAATTCCTGGTGGCGGTGCAACTCCTGCACCTCCTGTTGGTTCTTCATTGGGTCAACATGGTGCGAACATTATGGATTTTTGCAAAAAATTTAATGCAAAAACAGCTGACAAAAAAGGTCAGACGATTCCTGTTGAAATTACGGTCTATACTGATCGTAGTTTTGATTTTATCGTAAAAACACCACCGGTTTCTGAATTGATTCGTAAAAAAGCAAATGTATCGAAAGGTTCTCCTCTTCCAAACGAACTAAAAGTTGGAAAGTTGACGTGGAAGGATATTGAAGAGATTGCACAAATTAAATTTCCCGATCTGAACGCATTTAATATTGAGCAAGCAAAAAAAATTGTTGCTGGCAGTGCGCGTAGTATGGGAATAGATGTTGTCGATTGATAGCGGGGTAAAGTAGATGGCTAAACACGGAAAAAAATATAATAAAGCGATAGAGCAGATTACTCGGGGGCAAATGCTCGCGGTTGATCAAGCGTTCGAAAAAATCAAGGAGCTTGCATATACCAAGTTTGATGAAACGGTTGATGTTGATGTGAATTTAGGTATCGACCCATCAAAGGGTGAGCAAGTGGTGCGTGGTTCTGTTGTGTTACCTCATTCAAGAGGAAAAACAATAAAAGTATTAGTTTTTGCAAAGGGTGATCATGCAGAACAAGCAGAACAAGCCGGCGCTGATTATGTAGGCGCTGAGGATTTGATTGAAAAGATTAGTGGCGGCTGGATGGATTTTAATTATGCAGTAGCAACTCCTGATATGATGGGGATTGTTGGAAAAGTTGCGAGGATTTTAGGTCCGCGCGGTTTGTTGCCTAATAAAAAACTTGGCACGGTAACCACAGACCTTACGAAGGTAGTGGGCGATTTGAAAAAAGGCCGGGCATTTTTCAGAAATGATAAGTCTGGTATAGTTCATTTTTCAATAGGGAAGGTTTCCTTTGATGTGAATGTGCTTCGCGAAAATCTAGCTACATTTTTAAGAGCGTTGTACTCAGTCAAACCTCCATCGGCAAAAGGTAAATATATTAAAAAAATGTCTCTTTCATCCACTATGGGGGTCGGCATTCCTGTTGGCTCAGAAGAGTTATTACGAGTATAGGTGAAAGGAGCACATGAATCGTCAACAAAAAGAACTAGTTGTACAACTATTTCGAGAAAGATTTATAAAGAGTCCCGCATCATTTGTAGTTGGCTATAAAGGGATGACCGTAAGTCAGATGCAAGAATTACGGTCTAAATTGCGTGAAAGTGGGGGAGCATTAAAAGTTACAAAAGCTCGTCTTATGAAATTGGCTTTGGGGGATTTGGAGGATGCAAAAGCATTAATGCCTCATTTACAAGATCAAATAGGGATGGTTTTTGTTTCTGATGAACCAACAGTAGTAGCAAAAGTATTGAGTGATTATTCTAAAAATAATAAGGCGCTATCGCTTATTGTTGGAAGACTTGATGGCGACGTGCTTGATCCGCAAGCAATTGTGAGAATTGCATCGCTTCCATCAAAAATTCAATTATTGGCTATGTTGAGTGGCACATTGAAGGCACCAATGACTCGATTGGCATTTGTGCTGAATATGCAAATAGGACAGCTTCTACATGTATTGAAGAAGATAGCAGAGAAGAAGAAGTAATTGGTGTTATGTATACATTAACGTTTAATGTTTTTGGAGATTATTATGGCTACAAAGTCATATGAGAAAATGCTCGATGAAATAGGAAATATGTCAGTTATAGAATTAGCTGATTTTGTGAAATCACTTGAAGATAAATTTGGTGTTAGTGCAGCAATGCCAGTTGCAGCAGGCGCTGCTCCAGCAGCAGAGGCAGCACCGGCAGCAGAAGAAAAATCATCATATAAAGTTACGCTGAAAGAAGCTGGTGCTGAAAAGATTAAGAATATCAAGGCACTACGGCAGGTTGTTTCAGATCTTAGTTTGTCGGATGCAAAAACAGCTGTTGAAGAAGCACCAACTGTTTTGGTTGAATCAGCACCAAAAGAAGATGCTGAAAAAATCAAGAAAGAGCTTGAAGCGGTGGGGGCAAAAGTGGAACTTGCGTAATACGCAAGTTGAAGCTTTTATTTATAATTGGAGGATTGTATAGCTGGTTGTTGCTCGCTATACAGTTGGGTCATAACGAGGAGCGACTTAATGTCAAACTTCCGTACGGTTAAGGGTACTATTCGTAAATCGTTTAGTAAGATTAAGGACATTGTTCCTGTGCCTAATTTGATTGAGATTCAATCTGCATCATTTAATGATTTAGTGCAGTTGGATTATCTACCAGAAGAGCGTGAGAATGTTGGGCTTGAAAAGGTGTTGAGAGATATATTTCCTGTTGAACATGATTCTGATTTATCATTAGAATATGTGAGTTATGAAATAGGAAATTGGGCATGTACGTGCGGCAAAGTTACAGGCATTGAGAATCGTTATAAATGGTCTTGTTCGTCGTGTAATAAAAGCGGATGTTCACGGCTTGAGAGTGGCGGAGTTTGTCCTTCATGTAAGGAAAAAGCAGCAAAATACAGTACGTGTACTAACTGTTTATCTCGTGTAGGGCTTCGGCTTGATCGGACGGTTGATGAATGTCGTTCGCGTGGTCAGACATTTGCGCTGCCACTCAAAATAAAAATCCAGCTTGTCTGTTGGGATAGAGACCAATCAGACGTTAAGGTGGTTCGAGACATTAAAGAACAGAATATTTTCTTTACAGATCTTCCTATTATGGCCGATGTGTATGAAGAGGGTGGTCGGTTTAAAGTTGGTAATTTAGGGACATTTCTTATCAACGGTGTGGACCGAGTTATTGTAAGTCAGCTCCATCGTTCTCCAGGAGTTGTGTTTTCACAAAGTAAAAAAATAAAAGATTTTCGTGATCGGCCATATTATCTTGCCCGTATTATTCCAATGCGTGGATCCTGGATTGATTTTGAGTTCGATAGTAATGATTTTTTATATGTTCGTATTGATAAAAAGAAAAAGTTTTTTGTGACAACCTTTTTGCAAGCATTAGGGTATTCACGAGATGAAATTCTTTCTCTCTTTTATGGATTTGACGGGGTGCTTGGTGAACATGGTAAATTCTCACGTGCAATTAACGATAAAATTGTGGGGCAACGAATTGAAAAAGGGATGTTGCATGAAAAGCACGAAAAAGAATTTATTGGTAGACGTGTAACTAAGGATACGATAAAAAAACTGCATAAGCTTGGTATTAAGAAATTAACACTCAAGAAAAAAGCATTGCTGAATCGTGTAGTGGCACGAGATGTTGTTGATCCAGATACGGGTGAAATCGTTGTCGAGCAGGGCGAAGTTATTAGTGAAGCACGGCTTGATAGGTTGTGTTTGTTTAAAAAAATATCGTTTGATTTGATTCAATCTTCTGGATATGTGTTTCAGCCAACAATTGGACTGACACTTTCGCAAAGTCGTTGTGATTCGCAAGAAGAGGCATTAAAAGAATTACATGCAAAAGTATGGCCTGGCGATAGTTCTTCTTTAAAGGAAGTAAAAGAGCGGCTTGATAATTTATTGTTTAATAATCGTTTTTACGATCTAACTCGTGTTGGGCGTATTCGTATTAATCGTAAATTAGGATTAGATGTTAGCCAAGATGATCTTGCATTAACGAAAGAAGACATTGTTGCAACTATTAAGTATTTGGTAAATCTTCGAGAACGTGGTGAAGGTGAATTGGATGATATTGATCATCTGGGGAATCGACGCGTTCGCTTGGTTGGTGAACTGCTTAATAATCAAATGTATGTTGGATTTATGCGTATTGAGCGTATTGTGCGTGAACGATTCCGTATGCAAGAAGCTCATAGTGGTTTGATGCCGCAAGATTTTCTTAATGTGAAACCGTTGAGTGCGGTATTGCGAGAATTTTTTGGTTTGGGTCAATTGTCACAATTTATGGATCAAACAAATCCGCTTGCAGAGCTTGCTCATAAACGACGTCTTTCTGCGCTCGGGCCCGGTGGTGTATTGAAAGATCGAGCTACATTTGAAATTCGTGACGTACATACATCACATTATGGACGTATTTGTCCAATTGAAACTCCTGAAGGGCAAACGGTTGGTTTGATTTCTTCATTAGCAACATATGCGATGGTGAACGATCTTGGATTTATTGAAACAGCATATCGTCCAATAATAGAAGGTAAGATAGAAGATGCTGTTGTTTTCCTTGATGCGTTTCAAGAAGGAAATAATTACATTGTACAGGCTGATTCGGTTAAGTCTGGTGCTAAAAAATTAGAAAAAGGCATGATCACTGCTCGTCATGAAGGGAACATGTTGTTGGTTGATACGGATCGAATCAATTTTATTGATTTGTCACCAAAACAGTTGGTGTCGGTATCGGCTGCATTGATTCCTTTTTTGGAGCATGATGACGCGGTTCGTGCGTTGATGGGTTCCAACATGCAACGTCAAGCGGTTCCTCTTATTAAAACAGAGGCTCCTATTGTTGGAACAGGTATGGAAAATGAAATTGTAAAAGGATCTGGTGCCGTACTTTCAGCTCGCCGTGATGGTGTTGTGAAATACGTCTCTTCAGAAAAAATTGTTATTCAATCTGATGAAGAGCTCTTTGTCGATGAAGAAGAATGGATTGCTCAAGGTATAGATACGTATCATTTGAAGAAGTTTATTCGTTCAAGTTATAGTACGTGGATGCATCACACGCCTATTGTTAAACCTGGTGATATTGTCAAAAAAGATGACGTTCTTACAAACGGTCAGTCGATTGAGCATGGTGAGCTTGCTCTAGGTTCCAACCTCTTGGTTGCGTTTATGCCGTGGCTTGGGTACAACTTTGAAGATGCTATTGTTTTGAGTAAACGTATTGTTTCTGAAGACATATTCACATCGGTACATATTGAAGAGTATGATGTAGATGCTCGCGATACGAAACTAGGACCTGAAGAAATTACACGAGATATTCCTAATGTGAGTGAATTTGCATTAGAAAGTTTGGATGATGACGGTATTGTCCGTGTTGGAACGCGAGTAAAAGCAGGTGCTATTTTAGTAGGTAAAGTGACGCTCAAGGGTGATATTCAATATTCACCAGAAGAAAAATTATTACGCGCAATTTTTGGAGAAAAATCTCGAGAAGTTCGTGATACATCGCTACGTGTTTCTCCTGGTATTGAAGGTACTGTGATTGATGTAAAAATCTTTTCACGAAGTGGTATTCGCAAAGACAAACGCTATAAAGAAGAAGTTTCAAAAGATATAGAAAAACTGGAACAACACCATGTACATCATGTTGCATTGCTTGAGGATATGATTGCAGAAAGAATTCGCAAGAATTTGCATAGCAAAAAAGCAGCTGTGGGACTTGCAAAACGATTGTTCCAGGGGAGTGTGTTTACCCAAGCTCAGCTGGCAAACCATTCACTTCAAGAACTCTTTGCTTTGAAGGCAAAGGAAAAGAGTGTGATGGATGCTGTGAAACATTTGAAAGATTCATACGAAAATCAGCTTCGTATTTTGGATGGTTTGAAAGAAGAACGTATCAGTAAATTGAAAAAAGGTGATCCGTTATCTTCTGGTGTGATTAAGGTTGTGAAAGTATATATTGCGATGAAACGTGCAATTTCTGTTGGAGACAAAGTTGCGGGGCGTCATGGTAATAAGGGTGTGGTTTCTATTATTGTACCAAGAGAAGATATGCCATATTTAGATGATGGTACTCCTATTGATATCGTCTTAAATCCGCTTGGTGTTCCATCTCGTATGAACGTTGGGCAAATTTTGGAAACAGCACTTGGTTTGGTTGGCTCAAAAATGGGTGAACAATTACAAACATTACTTAAAACCAAGGGCTATGAAGAATTGAAAAAGTATTTGGAATATTGTTATGGATCAAAAATGATTCAGCAATATGAAGGTGATTATGGAAAAGACGGCATTATGGAACTTGCAAAACGTTGTGCAAAACAAGGTGTATATTTTGAAACACCAGTGTTTGATGGAGCACAGTTTGATACTGACATTAAACCGTTGATGAAAGATCTACAATTGCCTGAAACAGGTGCATTTAAAGTTCGTGATGGTCGTACTGGTGATGCATTTGATCAGCCAGTTACGGTTGGAACTATTTACATGATGAAATTGAATCACATGGTTGATGATAAATTGCATGCGCGTTCTGTTGGACCATATTCATTGGTAACACAGCAGCCGCTTGGTGGTAAAGCACAGCAAGGTGGTCAAAGACTTGGTGAAATGGAAGTTTGGGCACTGGAAGCATATGGTGCAGCGTATACGTTGCAAGAAATGTTGACGTATAAGTCGGATGATGTGAGTGGTCGGCATCGTGCATATGGTTCTATTATTCGTGGTGAGGATGTACCAGAGCCAGGGGTTCCAGAATCATTCAATGTGCTTATTAAAGAATTACAGAGTTTAGGGTTGCAAGTTGATCTTTTGAAAGTGGGTAAGGAGAACGTCGATGAGTGATCGTATATTAGAACGATTTAAAGAGTATGTAAATGTTACTCGTTTCAATGCTATTAAATTGAGCCTTGCTTCTCCTGAAAGAACGAATCTGTTGTCGTACGGTGAAGTTAAAAAAATTGAAACTATAAACTATCGAACGTTAAAACCAGAACGTGATGGTCTGTTTTGTGCACGCATTTTTGGTCCCGTGAAAGATTGGGAATGTAATTGTGGAAAATATAAGCGCATGAAACATCGTGGTGTTACGTGTGAAAAATGCGGTGTTGAAGTGATTCAATCTCGCGTGCGGCGTGAACGAATGGGGCACGTTGCGCTTGTTGCTCCCGTATGCCACATCTGGTTTTTAAAGGGGATTCCAAGTTATTTAAGTTTAGTGTTGGATATGGTGGTAAAGGATCTTGAAAGAGTTATTTATTTTGATTCCTACTTGGTGATCAAACAAGGTAAATCTCCCTATGCAGTCAAAACATTATTAACCACTACAGAATATAATAATTATTTTGATGCTCATTCGGAAGATACCGAGTTTCATGCAGAAACAGGTGCTGAAGCTATTCGATTGGTTTTGAGTGCAATTGATCTTAATTTTGCCATAGCGCGGTTGCGTCAAGCATATTCTAAAACAGCTTCTGTTGCGGCGCGTCATAAAATTATGCGTCGGATCAAAGTGCTTTCTGGGTTGTTGCATGCTAATTTGAAGCCAGAATGGATGGTTTTGAGTGTATTGCCAGTCCTTCCTCCAGATCTTCGTCCTCTTGTTCCACTGGAGGGTGGTCGGTTTGCAAGTTCAGATCTTAATGAACTGTATCGTCGCGTATTGAATCGCAATATTCGTTTGCAGCGTCTTATGGAAATTGAAGCGCCTGAAGTGATTATTAAAAACGAAAAACGGATGCTTCAAGAATCTGTTGATGCGTTGATTGATAATGGTCGACGAGGCCAGCCGGTTCGTGGTTCTAATCGCCGTCCACTTAAATCATTAAGTGAAATGTTGCGTGGTAAACAAGGCCGATTCAGACAAAATTTATTAGGACGTCGAGTAGATTACTCCGGCCGTTCTGTGATTGTTGTTGATCCTGAACTTCATATGGATCAATGCGGTATTCCAAAAATGATGGCGTTGGAATTGTTCCGACCATACGTGTATGCCGGGTTGATGGATTGGGAAATTGCACCAAATATGCGTGTTGCGCGTCGTATGGTTGAAGAGCTTATTCCTGAAGTTTGGGATGTGCTTGAATCTGTTGTAAAAAATCGTCCGATTCTATTGAATCGTGCTCCAACGTTGCATCGTTTGGGTATACAAGCTTTTTTCCCAGTTTTAGTTGATGGAAAAGCTATTAAAATTCATCCATTAGTATGTAGTGCATTCAATGCTGACTTTGATGGTGACCAAATGGCGGTTCACTTACCGTTGAGCAAACGGGCAAAAGAAGAATGTAAACGTCTTATTCTTTCTACAAAAAATATATTATCGCCAGCAAATGGTCGTCCCGTTACTATTCCGCAACAGGATATGATTCTTGGCTTACATTATATGACAAAGCTTCGCTCAAAACAAAAAGGTGAAGGAATTGTTTTTTCAAGTGAACAAGAAGTATCGCTCGCATTTCATTTGAAACAGGTTGAATTACATACAATGATTAAGTTTCGTCTTGATAGTAGAGAACTTGTTGATACCAGTGTTGGACGCGTATTAGTTTTTGAAGTACTGCCAAAAGGAAGTGATTTTGCTTGGATTAATAAAGTATTGAAAAAAGCTGATATGCGTAACATGATTGAGTTGATTTACTATCGTTTTGGATCGGCTATTACCGTTACCTGTTTGGATAAGATAAAAAAACTTGGTTTTTATTATGCAACAGTTAGTGGTATATCTTTCTCGTTGTCGAATTTACAAATTCCTGAGAAGAAAGATGCGATCATCCAAAAAGCAGAAAAAGAAGTTGTAAAAGCTGAGAAGATGTATATGGATGGTGCCATTACTGATGGTGAACGATATAATAAAGTTATTAGTATTTGGGGACATGCAACGGCTGCCGTTGCATCAGAAATGTATCGATATCTTGAATACGAAGATAAAGTAGCTTTTGATAATACAGATAAAAGTTTTCAACCATTTAATCCTATCTTTATGATGTTGGAA
>SDBT01015960.1_pt1 | contig 11917 bp, 18 predicted proteins | sample 2277101 | NCBI WGS metagenome assembly SDBT01 (sample SAMN10404973, study PRJNA504765) | marine sediment metagenome | isolation source: marine sediment core GS10_PC15, 103 cmbsf | place: Arctic Ocean: Southern Knipovich Ridge | collected 2010
GAACAAAGTAACTTTCCCCGAAGAATCACTAATTGTAATGCTCTGGAAATCTTTATCTTGAAAAAATTTGATTTCTATGTGAAACACTAGTATCCCCAAACTAATTCCTCCTTAAATTGTCAAAGTGTTTAAATCCTAAAATATTATTCATAATTTATCAATATCGTTTGTTATGTGAGAAAAATCGTTAGGGGATAGACCTAATGGTTTTCTTATTAAGCCGGACAATATGCTTTGTGATTCCTTAGATTAAAAAAACCGCCTTTCCGGCGATTTTTTGCTTTAAGAATAGTTGAGTTGAAATCTTAATCCTACAGGCTTATTCTCCACCGTGTTTATGTTCTTTACCGCAACACCCATGATGACCACCATGATGACCACCTTTCTTTTTTAATAAACACTTTAATCCAATAAATATAGCGACTAATGCTATGATAATGTTGAAAACATTCGCGCTAATTATACCCATACTCACCAATAAAAAAGCTGCACCAAATACAATAAAAATAATTCCAAAAAGAAACATAGTTTTTATAAATTAAAACAATCTCAAGATTATTACGACCTTTCATTCCCATTCTATCAAAAAATTGTCACTGAGTCCATTTTCTGTCGCTTTTTATTACCCCAATACCAGAATTTGCTAAAGTTCTTGACAGCCAAGTATACGCCGTGATACAATTGTATGTATGAGCAAGGATAAACTAACAGCAAATCAATTAAAAGCTATTCAGCATATAAGGAATTGCTTGATGCATTATGGCAGATCTCCTTCTGTTCGTGAGATTATGAATGTATTGGGCTATAAATCTCCTCGTTCGGCGGCTCTAGTCCTTGATAGCTTAATTGAGAAAGGAATTATAAAACGAGACGAATATAATGCCTTGCATCTTTTAAAGAACCCTAAGGAGGGTAAGGGCCATGGGCGGACCGTAAACCTACCTCTTGTAGGAATGGTACCATGTGGATCACCTCTCTTGGCAGAGGAAAATATAGAAGTAATGGTTCCGGTATCTAAAAATCTTATTCGTCCAGGTCAAACTTATTTTTTACTTAGAGCAATGGGGGATTCAATGAATGAAGCTGGAATTAATGATGGAGATTTACTGTTGATTCGTCAGCAACCAATCGCTGAAAATGGTGACAAGGTTGTAGCCCTTGTTGATGATGAAGCTACCGTAAAAGAGTTTCATCGGAACGGAGAAGTTATAGTTCTTAAGCCGAGGTCAAAAAATAAAAATCATAAACCAATTATCCTAACAAGGGATTTTCAGGTGCAAGGGGTGGTTGTGTCAGTAATTCCTATTTTGAATAATTATGGTAAAAAATAAGCGATTAAAAATTCCGGATTCTGTGAAACTAAAACTTTGGGTCCTATCAGGGGGTCGATGTGAATTTCCTGGTTGCAACAAAGTTGTTTGGAAAGATGGCCTCACTCTTAAGGAAGATAATTTTGCACATATGGCACATCTTGTAGCATCAAGTTCCAAGGGTCCGCGGGGAGATGTCATATTATCTAAAAAACTGGCTAAGGATTTTTCAAATCTCATGCTTGTCTGTTTTAATCATTCTAAGTTGATTGATGGCAAGCATAAGAGTGAATATACGTTAGATTTTCTTAAACTTTATAAAAATAAACACGAAGAGAGAATTAAAATGCAAACTACTGTAGCTCCTGACATGTCCACAACGTTAATCCGTTTTATGGCAAATATCGGCGACCGTAAAGTTGAAGTTGCGCTTTCTCAAGTTTGTGAAGCGCTTTTTCCTAGATTTCAATCTGATGATAAAGGAATCCTTCTGGATTTTACAAATAAAGAGGGCCGTGGAAATAAAACTTATTGGAAAAATTTTGCTCGTGAGATATCAAATCAAGTTAAGCGTGACTTTGTGATGGGTAATGACCGTAAGCGGCTTGAACATCTTTCTATTTTTGCGCTTGGTCCAATGCCCATATTAATGCACTTTGGTAATCAAGTTGGCAACATAATTCCATCTGATATTTATCAGAAACACCGTGATACTGACGACTGGAAATGGAAACAGGAACCAAGACCTGATCGCTTTACTTATATTCTGAAAAAACATAACCAAACAAGGTCAGCCAAAAAGGTCATTGTTGTTCTTTCTTTGAGTGGCAAAATACACCGAGAAGAAGTTAAGCGGTGTATTGCGGGAAAATATCCGTTATACGAGATAACGATTCAAAGTCCTAACGTAAGATTTTTAATATACAAATCACGACTAGAAAAATTCAGAGACATATATCGTAAGGTAATCACGGAAATCAGAAAACGATATGGTGGTGAATGCGAGATTCATATGTTCCCAGCCGTTCCTGCACCTGTTGCCGTTATATGTGGCAAAGAATTATTACCAAAATCTGACCCCAAAATATTTGTCTATGACAAAGAAAAAAACGGATTCGTCCCCGTTCTAAAAATAAATTAACAACACTATTATGACAATCCAAGAATACCTAAAAAATCTTTTAATATCTCAAGAGATAAAACCCGGAAGTAAGGAGATGCAAGCATTACACTCACATAAAGACGAAATCACTAAATTTCTACGCGAAGAATTTGGTGATGATCCTGTAATAAAATACGCCGGATCGTATGCAAAGGGTACTATGATTCAAGAAAGCTACGATCTTGATGTCGTTTGTTATTTCCCGAGTGCTGATTCAAGAACGCTCAAGGAAATTCATGATGACGTTGCAAGTCGACTTAAAGAAAGATACCTAGTTAAAGAAAAAGCTTCAGCAGTACGAATATTAAATCTTGAAGGTAGCACCTCGCCCAACAGCTACCATATAGATGTCGTGCCTGGTCGCTTTATTGAAGGAAGTTCGGATGTATTTTTACACGTGAAGTATGGTGAGAAAGAACGAATGCAGACTAATCTTAAAGTTCATATCAATCACATTGTAGACAATGGTTGCGTTGATGTTATTAAGATTGTGAAGCTTTGGAATCATCGTCACAATCTAACAATTAAAACTTTTATATTGGAAATCTTTGTCGTACGTGCTCTTAAAGGATTTCGGGGAAAAAAAAATCTGAAAAGTGCTTTTATAAAAGTTATTCAATCATTCAAAGATGAGTTTGGATCGGTTGAACTTTGCGATCCCGCTAATCCAACTGGCAATATTATTTCCAAATTAATAAGTCCATCACATCGAATTCTTGTTGTAGAAGCAGCTGAAAAAGCTTTGGCAAAAATAGAAAAGTCTGATTATATAGGATCGTGGAAAGAAGTCTTCTCAGACAACGGTGCTGATAGTATTTCACATGGACCGACACCTATCAAGAATCCGTCAGGACAGTGGGCCTTATAATCTTGTATGGTTTATGAGTTTTCAAAAAGTGAAATTAATGAGGTTAACCATAAATTTCCCAAACTTAAATTAACCCGAGAAGTAGTGTGGGAAGGCACTATTGATTTCGATAAGACATATAGAGATTATCGAATTATAGATAACTATCAGATAAGGATAATTATTCCCGATAATTATCCGGATTCGATTCCTTTTGTTCAAGAGATAGGAGGAAAAGCTAAAGTAATTGCAGAAAAGTACGGCATTAAGGATCCTAGAGAGTTCCATTGGAATCCTGAAAATGGAACAGTGTGTCTATGTGTCAAACAGGAAGAAAAAATCAAATTCCCGTTAGGGTCAACGTTGGCTTATTTCATAGAAAATTTAGTTATAGCGTATTTTTACGGTCTTAGTTATTTTAAAGACCATAAAAAATGGCCATGGCGTGAATATAGCCATGGAGGTCTAGGAATGCTTGAATATTACGCCGAAGATCCAATCGAACAGACTAAAGATAGTTTAAAAATTCTTTCGGCACTTTTTCACGATGATATAAATTGGAAGAAATACCGCAAACACATAAAGAACCCGACGAACAATAAGTCGTGTATATGTAGCTCTAAGAAACTATTTGCTCAATGTCATAGTCTATCATGGCAAGGATTGATGCGTCTTCACGATGATATCCATCGTCTCAAATTGAATGCTTATAAACTATTTTCTAAATAATAAGAAGTTAAAACGCTAAAGAAAAGATAATTATGAATTTAGAAGAAATAAAAGGTAAAATAAAAAATGCTATAGATAGATTATATAAAGATCATTCATTTTTAATTAAAGAGGGTTTAAATGAAAGATCCATTAGCCAGAAATTTGCCACTTGTTTAGAACAAGAAAATTTTGGTAATGGATATTTTGTTGATTGTGAGTACGATAAGGCTTATTCTTCTGGTGAAAATATTGGGAAAAAGAGAGTAATAAGTGAAAGGGGTAATTCTATAGATATAGTAATAACAAAAAGGGATAATAATGAAGAAAATGATTTAGCCTGTTTTGAGACTAAAAAATGGAGTAATAAAAATAAAATAGAGATAGAAAGAGATAGAAAAAAATTGCGAGTATTAACAGGGATAGAATTACCAACAGATTTTACTTCAAAAGAAATTTTGAAGAATCAGAATGGAGAAATGTATAGTTTTAATTACAAGTATGGATTTTTTGTTGTCTTTGGACTAACAAAAGAAGAAACAAAAATAGAGGTATATATTAGAGGTCAGAAAAACCAAACTCTTTTAAGGTACGAACAGCTCTAAATAATCCATATGCCCTTAAGTAGTGTCTCATTTGTCTCATTTATGTTAAATAACTTCCGGTTGAAACAGCTATCTAATTAGTAAATCAATGTATTTATTAACGATCATTAATAAAATTGTGGGCAGTATTACGCATTGGACACTTCGTCCATTAATTGCTGCTGTTTTTAAAAAATTAGGAATTCGTATTTCTCGCCGTTTTGAATTTAGGTTAGCCTATTTCTTAACTGGATTATTGTTGGTAGGTGTTGGGTTTTGGACTTACCATCGTTTATGGTGAATTAGACCCTAGATAATATATCTAAGCAGTGTCTTATTTGTCTCATTTCTGATAATATTAGGATATGGAAAATAAATATCCTGATTTAGTAGGTCAGGAGCGTCCTACAACCTATAGCTATGACAATGAGGCACTAGAGGGTGAGGGTTTTAAGCACCGTTATTCCTTAAATCATGAGAATCCTACTTTGGAACAAATTTGTGCTGATCTGAAGAGTAAAGGTACTGAGTACAGAATTGTGACTCCACAAGAAAGGCCAGAAATGCGGGATGTTTGGGTTTTGACCCCCTGACCGAGAGGTGTTATTAAAGACCCTCAAAAATAGCTTAAATTCCCCTTAAAACCTTGGTTCTAGACCGAGGATGCCAGCAACCTTGAGCGCGGTTCGAGGGACCGAGACGCATAAAATCGCCCTAAAGGCGGTTTTTATTTTTACTTCAATTGACAGGAACTGGGAAAAAGTTAAATTGAACTAATGGAACAAAAAAATAAAAATAAGAAAGCTTTATCAAGATTAGTTACAGCAGTAGAGAATTTTCCTATGTCTCTATTTCCATTAATTAGAGAAATCAGAGAAGGTATTAATTTAAGAATGCCCTATAGTAAACTCGAAAGAACAATAGAATTGTTTGATAAAAGATTTGATAACTTCTATGAAAGGATAGAACAATGTAGGGGGGAAAGAGTAAATGGACACGATATAGATGCTTACTTAACTTACATAGAACTCTATTTTGGAGACATAAGCGAAACTTTACATAAGGTCAAAGAAGGAGTTTCCTATGAAGAATACAAGAAAATGATGGAGTTTCTCAAAAATGGACATAAAAAAGCATGTAACAAAACAGAAGAGCTGATTAGTAAAACAAGAAACTAACTTTTGTATTTTAAAAGAATAGTAATCATAGATAAAATTTATGGAAAATCGAAGAGAGTGTTGTGAAAAATTATATAACAGGTATCGAGAGCTTGTGGAAAAAACACAAATAATCGCTAGAAAAGTTGAGCGAGGAGGAAAAATCAATAATATTCCTCATGTTGCTGCAGAAGATATGGAAGAAAAGCACAAAATAAGAGAAGAATTATATGAATGCCTAGAGTTTCTATCAAGCAAACAACTAAAAGAGCTTTATAATGACGATGATGTTAGGATTGCGGACGCAGCCGTGAATATCATTGCAAAAAGAAAAATAGAAAATAATTATGAATTGTAAAAAAGTGGGAGTAATATGGATTCATTTGAACTGCTAAAACAAAAAATTAACGGTGCAAGTAATGAAGAGCTTGCAAGGATAATTTCTGATGCCGCACTTCGTCTTAATAAGGAACAAACCGACACAGTTTCTTTTGTTTTTTGGCTTAGTTTTATGACGGAGCGTGATCTTGACCAAGTGCTTTGTGGGGCATGGAAGATGGCGAAAGAATACGGCCCTTCTGGCGAAGAAGTGATTAAGATTATAAAAGAAAAGTATGGTATAGATATTACAAAAATTGACCCCGATGATCCAGATTATGATCCAATGAAGGTTTATTTTGGCGACAGAATAAAAATTTATGAAAATATGTTTGGCACTAATAGTAATGTTAAGCTATTTCGTAAAATTAAAGGCTTGAGAAATGATATTAGCCATGGCCGCATAGATGGATTAAAATACGAGGGCTTAAATTTAAAAACAAAAGAAGGAAGGCAAAAAATTCTTATAGATTATTTTGAAACAATGATTAAAAGAGGTTCGGGTGAACCCTTAATTTTTCAACAAATGTCGCAAGGTGAAAAAGAAGAAGTTGAGAAAATATTTAAACAATGGAAGAGAGACCAATAATGTCTCAAAATTTCTTACTTATGTGGAATGAAATAAAAAAGAAAGGGATAGTTGTATATACAACCAATGCTAAGGGCAGATTCGTCTTTTCTATTCCCGAAGGTACAGCGTCGCTAGTAGCAATGAGACTGATAAACATGATGCAGTGGATTAATGACGAATTCATGAGTGATTCTTCGACTCATCCAATAGTGCTTCAATCAGACAATTTCAGTGAAAGAGAAGCTTTCGTCACAAGAAATACATCAAGGGTGCTTTCATATGTAAATCACGTTTGTTCCCTAGAATATATCTTGGTGAAATTATACGAGGAGACGACTTCTAAGCTCCATGTTATTGATTCCAGTATAGTGTCTGATGCGGCGGCAATGACATCGAGAAAGGCAGAGGTTACAGATTGTTTCACCTTTCGAAATAAAGTCTCTGCCCACACTGCATATGGTTCACCAAAGAGAGAGGATAACTTAGCTATGGAATTTCACTCGCTTGTAGCACTTCTGTCATCTTCATATAACGGAGGTGGTAATGCAAATAGTTTCGCGTTAGGGGCAATATCTGTCAGACTTGCAGGAGAAGAACCCTCTACTAAGCTTCCTTGTCTTGGCTTGAAGGATCTTCATCCGAAAATGCTTGAGCATATAGAAAAATGGACAGAAATGCTTATTGATCCTTGCGAGACTGCAAGACAAAAACTACCGGTCACTATTGGAGACACAGAATATAAAGTTGAGTAGTTCCCACTCTTCCAATACAATCTTCTTATCTATCAACATAAGATTGTCCTTGCATAAGTCTAATAATGAAAATCAACCTAAATAAAAAGATTTTGATAATTCTTGAAAAATAGGGTCACCCCTATTTTTTATACTGTCTCATCCCAGTAGTAAAGCCCCGCACAAATAATTATTATGCGGGGTAAACGCCGCTTACTACAGGACAGGTTTTAGCTTAAAATAGCCCTGACAGAAACATATTATTAGAAATTCTTAAAAAACAATTAATTTAGTCTTAAAATAATGAAAAACCCACAAAACCTCTTATTATTCACAGAAAAACTTCGAAAGTGTCTTTCGTTGCAACTTGTTGTTTTGAAAAAATTAGCTAAGCACAATTTTATTGGAAGGGCCGAGGAGGTAAAAATTTTGCTTGCATCCGCATGCACTACGGGTACGGCTATTTTTGAGTTAGGTAAGCGTCCAGATTATTTCTACGCCGAAATGATGATGCTAGGAAGATCATTCATCGAAAAATTAACCAATTTCTGTTACCTGAATGTTTGTGATTCGTCCGAATATGAGAAGTTTTTAATACATCCCTTTTATAGGATGTATCATAATTTTGACCGGTCAAAAAGGGCTGGAGGAAAATCTATTGGTCTACGTTTCTCTGGTAAAAATTCTTTAAGAAACGACCCAAAGATTGTCAAAGCCCTTTCTACTTTTTCTGAGACTGATCCCCGAAAGAATTGGAGCGAAAAGAATATAGACCAAAAAGTCGCTATTATTGCAGCAAAAACAAATATTGATGTGGAATTCTTTTTAATCAACACCCTAAGCATCTATTCAAACGCTTCAGAAGCCTTGCATGGTTCCCTCTATGGTTGCGCTTTTCATATAGGAGTTTTTGACCCGAACATAGATCACCGTAATCAGAAAACAGTCGAAAACAATTTATTAAAGAATACAGCCCTTCTTTTTGCTCAACTTTCATCAATGATTAATGAAGTAATTAAGTTTTTATCACAAGAAAGTCAATCAGAACCATTGCTTAAGGATTCAAATAATATCTCACAACAAACAGTGGAATTGATGGAAAAGATTTTTGGAGACTCTAAGTCAGCTTGACCGAGGAGCATTATTGAGAGACTTGAAATTAGTTCAATTTCTCCTTTAAAATTTGGTTCTAGACCGAGGATGCCATGGCGCTAGGACGCCTTTCTTGAAAGATATATAATAATATCAGACAATTAACGTTAAACGACACAAATTGGTAAAAGGCGATTTAGGCCGAAAAAGAATCAGACAACAAAGGTTATACGCCCCAACACCTAAAATGCTCTTAAAAATTTGGGTCTGAATAAGGTATCTGTGTGTTGAAAAATAAAAAAAAGTCGAAATTAATTAAAAAATAAAATTTTATACTATAACTTATGCAAATTCCTTGGAATCTTATAATAGGGATTGGAATAAGCTTAGCCTTATTCTTAATTTTTCGTGCAGCTGTCCTTTGGTACTGGAAAGTTGATGAAGTTGTTGGGTTGTTAAAGGAAATCTCCAACAAATTAAAAAAAGAACAAAGAGAAGAAGAGAGACAACCATAAAGTTGAAGCCCGTCACTGGGCTTTTTTAATTTGACACTCCTTAGGGGAACGGGCTATTTTGAAAGTAGGGGAGTAAAGCTCGGACAAGTTACCTTGTACGCCAAAAATTAAAGGTCGTTTAAGGAAATAAAATTCGATAAGTACTATGAATAAAAAAGCAATTATTTTAATTGGGTTATTTATACTCATTGTTTTTATCATCAATGGTGGTGGTAAAAAGTCAGAAATAAAGCAAGAAGCCAGTTTACAGAAGCAACCTACTTGGCAAGAAATAAAATCTTGGGAAGGAAGCGGAGATAAAAATACTAAGTCTTTTATAATAAAAGGAACGAAATGGCGGGTTAGATATTCTTTTATGGACACGAGTGGAGTTAAGGATTTGGGTCTACGAGGAGGCACATTCGCGGTATTTGTTGCGAAGCCCGGGATAGGTGAAATAGATAGCGTAGTTAACACTCTTGGTTCGGTGGAGGATGTAAGCTATCTATATAGAAAAGGAGAATTTTACTTAAAGATAATCGCTAATGGTGATTGGGAGATATCCGTGGAAGACTTTAAATAATATGAAAAAAAAAGACATTGACCCAAAATTAGATAAGGAAATAGCTTTTTTAAATAAACTACACAATGAAGCAGAGGAGAATTTTAAGAAAAGAAAACTAAAACGGAGGATTGCTGAAGAAAGACATTATAATATTGGACAATTTGTAAGGCAGATTTTTATTAAAGCACTCAGTCAGTTTCTAAATAAATTAAAGTAGAAACATGGATTTGTAAAAAAATAAATCTATGAAAAGAAAATGGATAAAGAAATCATAAACTACCAAAAAACTGCCTCTACGATTACAGGAGTAATGCTCTTAATAGCTATACTTCCTTTGCCCTATGGCTATTACATTTTATTAAGGTGGGTTGTATGCTTTAGTGCTATATTTTCAGCTTGGATTGCTCTTGGGCTGAGTAAGAAAGCTTGGCTCTTCCTAATGGCTATAATTGCACTATTGTTTAATCCTATTTTTCCAATTAATCTTACTAAAGGAATTTGGGTAATTATTGATTTCATTGTTGCGATTTTGTTTTTCGTTTCAATAACTAAAATAAAACAAAGTGTCTAGGGTGTTAAACTGTCGCACAAGGTATAGAATAAAACGTCGGACAATTAATGTTGTTAGACCAGGGTAGGGGATAATATCGTAAAAGGTATAAAAAAATGGTTATTTTGAAAATAAAAAAATAAATTCACTATAATTTTAAGTCTAAAAATGTGACGCAAAAAGAGGCACTAGATATATTAAAACTGGGGTATAATGTTTATTTAACGGGTCAGGCCGGAAGTGGCAAGACCTTTTTGTTGAATAAATATATTTCATATCTTAAGAAAAATAAAGTAAAAGTAGCTGTCACAGCATCAACTGGAATAGCCGCAACACACATGGATGGAGTCACTATTCATTCATGGTCTGGCTTAGGCATTAAAGAAAAACTAACAGATAGTAATATGCGAAACTTGTTAAGAAGGAGCTATCTGCGAAAGAGATTTCGGACCACCAATATCATCATTATTGATGAAATATCTATGCTCCATTCTTTCCAGTTTGATCTCCTAAATAATATATGTCAGACATTTAAAAATAGCTCGGCACCTTTTGGAAATATGCAAATGATATGTTCGGGGGATTTTTTCCAATTACCTCCTGTGCAGAAAAGAGGAGGTGATGAGGCAAAATTTGTTACAGAGTCCAAGGTGTGGCTAAATATGGACATGAGAGTCTGTTACCTACAAGAACAGCACAGACATGCAGATCCAAGGCTATCAAAAATATTATTTGATATAAGGAACAACAAAATAAGCGATGAATCATTTCAGCTATTATCGAGCAGAGAAAATAAAGAACTATCATCTGCCATCAAGCCAACTAAGCTATATACGCATAATATGGATGTAGATGCTATAAATCATCTTCAGCTAGATAAAATAAAAGAAAAAGAATTTGTGCATACCATGTATTTACGAGGAGAGCCTAAGCTTGTAGATCTATTAAAAAGAAGCTGCTTGGCACCCGAAGAACTGATACTTAAAAAAGGAGCTAAAGTTATGTTTCTGAAAAATAATTTTGACAGAGGATATATTAACGGCACACTCGGTAAGGTGATTGGGTTTAATGATAATGATTATCCTATAGTAAAAACATTTTCCGGTAAAAAAATTATCGCCACACCTGCAAGCTGGACAATAGAAGAGGACGATGTGATAAAGGCTGAAATTAGCCAAATACCTCTTCGGCTTGCCTGGGCGATTACCGTTCATAAAAGCCAAGGGATGACCCTAGATACTGCCGAAATTGATATCAGCAAAGCATTTGAAAGAGGAATGGGATACGTCGCCCTATCAAGAGTAAAAACATTAGATGGCTTAAAACTTATGGGTTTTAATGAAACGGCATTAGAAGTAAATCCGAAAGTCGTTGATCTAGAAACAGATTTACTTCGGCAGTCAGAGGAGACACGAAAGTATGTCAAAAAATTCAGTGTTTTTAGAAAAAAGAGGTTACAAAAAGACTTTATACAGAGATGTTGATGGCTGGACAAAGCCGTTAGGGTAGAGAACTAGCGGTTTTTTAATCCCCATTGACAGATTAAAAAAGCTTTTGATTTATGAAATAAAAGCTCTTAATTTTTCTAAACTATTCCAATCATGAATAGAAACGGGTAATATTTGTTTTTTTAATTTTTTCAAAACCTTAAGGGTTAACTTAATCTCTCTCTCTGATTTTAAATCTGTTTTAGTAAGAAGAATAATTTCCGGTATCTTTAATAGTTTTGGATTGTAGTTTTTTAATTCATCCCTGATTTGTTGATAGC
>SDBT01015962.1_pt1 | contig 11917 bp, 7 predicted proteins | sample 2277101 | NCBI WGS metagenome assembly SDBT01 (sample SAMN10404973, study PRJNA504765) | marine sediment metagenome | isolation source: marine sediment core GS10_PC15, 103 cmbsf | place: Arctic Ocean: Southern Knipovich Ridge | collected 2010
CTGCTCGGCCGATCCGAGTCGAGCAGGTCGACGTCCTCGGAGGAGGACGCCTCTAGCCCGACCGACGGGTTGCTCGGCGTGGCTTGTTGCTTCGAGAACACCATCTGGGCGAATGACCTGAGCGACTCCACCGAGGGCAACTCGGTGTCCGTTGGATCATCCCGGTCGGCCAGCAGCTGGCGCTCGAGGTGACCGGCCACCGCCGCCGTGGGCAGCGGAGGCGGCACGCTGGGCGGTGGAAGCGGCACCGCAATGGGCTGTAGCGATGACGAGCTGGGCATGCCGGACAGAGTGTCGAAGCGAGGCCGCAGCGAGGAAATCTGCGTTGGGTCTGAAGAAGGACTGGACGAGGCGGCGCTGCACGGCAGCAGCAGCGCTCGCCGGCGAGCGAGTGGGCCGTTGGTCATGTTGTTCCGTCGTTCCGCGAGCGTCGATGCTTGATCGCGCTGCGCGTTCGGGAGGTGCAAGAGGTCATCGTGCACGTTTCATGCCCATTCGGGGCGGCCCCCTGATCGCCAGGCAAGTGGCTAGAACGTGGTGCTACAAGCCAGCAGAGACTGGATCATCGGTGTCCCACGTGGTGAAGGCGTTCGCCGCGGGACCCTGATCAGAGGCACCGGATCAGAGGCACCGGATCACGGAGCGGTGCAGCCGGCGTTGGCCGCCTCGATCGCGAGCTCGTCGTCTAGCCCACTGAGCACACCCAGGGCGATATCGAGGCCATGGTGGGCTCGCTCGACGGCGTCCCGGGTCTTGCGCCAACGCTCCCCGAGGGCGTGCTGCCCCTCGGCGCCGCAGCCCTTCCAATCGAAGGCGCAGGCGAGCAGCTCGCCCTCGATCTCGACGAGCTCGTCGAGGGCCGCATCACAGGCCTTGACCTGCTGGCGACCGAATTGCTTGGCCACCTGGAGATCCGACCCGCCGGGCTTGATGCCCCGTTCGACCACCTTGACCAGGACCGCCAGCGCCCCTTGGTAGGCAGCCATTGCCTGGGGCAGGGTCTTGGTCACGTCGAGGGAGTAGGCACGGGTGAAGGCTCCAAGCTGAAGCGTGGCGTCCAACCCCAGGTCGGCGAAGGGACGGCGCTTCGCACGCCGCACGAGACTCCATCGATTGGCGATGGAACGCACCCGCATCCCCCCGTTGACCTTCGTCCTGGCGAGCCGTCGAAACAATGGAACCAGCGCGGCGTCGTGTTTGGTGAGCGCCTCCTGGGCTTCGATCGAACGTCTCAACAGCCGAGCATGGGTGTTGATGACGGTGAGCAGCTTGGCGTCAGCCTCCGCAGCGGGTGCCGCCAATGCAGCGCTGAGACCATCGCGGAGCGCTTGGATGGCTCGAGCGTCATCGTGGTCGCGCTCGTCGACCACCAGCAGCCAGGGATAGAGGATGGTGAGGGGCAGCATGGTCGGCAAGGCCACCTTGCCGAAGCGCAGCTCCCGCCCTCCTCCTTTGCTACTCATGACGCGAGCCACGTCGATGGTGCCGCCCTGGCATTCGTCGCGCAGCTTCAGGTAGGCCTCCCGCTCCTGGGGCCGTTTCCAGCAGACCCCCAGGATGGCGCCCTTGCCGTCAGCCAGGGTCAGCGGAAACTGGCCCGCAAAAATCAGCTGGGGCTCGTCGGATACCGCCACGATCTCACCGGTGCGGTCGGCACCAAAGGCGATGGCCATCTGATAGATGCCCGTCACCAGATCCGGTGGCTCTCCCTTCGCCTCGCAGCTCCTGCGATACAGCTTGACCTGTGGCCAGAGGTCACGGCACGCCGCCTCGTCTTCGCAGCTCGTGCCCTTACGTAGCTCGTCACGCAAGGTGTCACAGCTGCGCATGTCGAGCCGCATGCCTTCGTCGCTGGCGGTTCGGTCGCCGTTGCGTTGCACCATGCCGACCGCGAGCGGCCCCGCTTCGGTCTCCCCGCAGCGCGTGGCCCAACGCTGGGCACGGACCGCACAGCTCTCGGGCTTACAGCCGTCACCAAGCAACGCCTCGAGCTCTTTCGCGCACTCGGTCTTCTCACCCTGCGCTGCCTCGCCGAACTGGGCCTGGAGCTTCTTCGTCTGGGCCACCTGGGACGGCTTGAGCTTCGTGCACTTGTCGAGCCACTCGCCGGCCAGGTCGGCGCCATAGCGACAGAGACGCTTCTGGCAGCGCGACTCGTCGTCGAGAGCCCGAGCAACGTGCTCGCATTCGGCCGCTTGGCTCGACCCGCTCCCGGCGGTGGCATGCAGCCACAGCGCGGTGGTCTGCCAACCGTCCCCAGAAACGGCGTGGTGACTTGCATCCCGTGCCGCTGACCCCCCACCGCAGGCCGCGACGGACCACGCAACCACGGCAGCAATCCCAGCTCGTAGCAATCTCACGGTGCCACCATAGTCGATGGCCCCTGGGCGAGCGCAACACTCTGTTCCGGCGCAGGCAAGGAGCCTGGGGCGACGAACCGTTCAGCCACGGCCAGCCGGCGCGGGTGTGTGAAGCTCGAGCTCCTTGAGGACCAGGTTCCAGCTGCGCGGATCGATGAGGTAGCTGTAGTGGGTGAAGGGAGTCACCTCGATCTGGTCGGTCCCCTCGAGGGCTGCCGATTCGGGGGGCAGGACGAACACGTCGCTCTTGCTCCAGAAGCTGACGCCATGCACTGCAGCCGGCCACGGGACCGCGGACAGCCGCTGGATGAGCTCGCTATCCGGCCGAAGCTCGCGGGTCACGGTCGTGTCGGCGTAGCGCGCCGGATAGGTCCCATGGTGGGGGCTCCCGAGGGTGATCACCGTCTTCACCGCCCCTGAGAGATCGAAATCGGCGAGCGCGATTCGCACGACCAGCCCACCCAGGCTGTGGGCGACTAGCTCGACCTGGGGCTCGCCGGTCACCTCGATCACCTCGCGGACGAACTTGACCAAAGCCTCGGCCAGGCGCTCCAGCGGCTGCCCACCGGCCAGGGTGACCCGGTAGCTGCGCCGCCGGCCATGCAGCCACAGGTACTTCGACATGAGCATGAAATCCCCGCGGCTGCCGCCCAGCCCATGAACGAAGACCAGGGGCGGATAGCCATCAGGCGCGAGCGCTTCTACTTGCGCCTGCCGAGCGCCGAGCAGCGAATAGGTCAGCAGGGGCATCTGGGCGACGTGACGCCGCACGTCGGGATCGATGGAGAGGTAGGCGGCCGCCGTTTGCCGACCCAGGTAGCGTCCCGCGCCGACCAGCCAGCGCCCGACGGTGGCGAGCGCCTGCTCGATACCCGAAACGGTGGGCGCGTCCTGGGGTCCAAGCTCTTGATCCTCAGGCTCGGCTGGCTCGGTTGGCGTCACTGAATGTCCACGGCGAGTACCTTGAGCTCCGCGATGTTCACGCGGTTGAAGCGCGCGGTGCCGCCGGTGCCTCCGTAGGTGCTGAAATGGTCGAGCTCCGACATGTTGATCGCCTGGCTATCCTCGCCGATGACGACGGTGTAGCTCTTGTTGGCGTCGAGCGAAACCGGAAGGAGCGACGACTCGCGCCAGTCATTCCAGGTTTCCAGGTGGGGCATCGTCAAATAGCCGGAGGCGATGGTGGTGTTGCCATCCTTCACCTCCACCAGCTTGACGCCACAGGTGATGCCAGTGCTGAAGGGGCCGGCACCGTTGCCGGCCAGCAGCTGAACGTAATGTAGCCCGGTGAACGTCGGCGTGAAGCCAGTCACGGTGAGGGTATGGCTCGGATCGCCCCACCCCTGGTAGTGCCACCGGTTGTACTGAAACACCAGCGTCCCGCCATTGCTCACGAAGCTGTTGGCATCGACCGATTGGATGCGATTGGTGCCCGGGCCCCAGTAACAGACCGGCTTGGCGTGCTGGGACGCGTTGCCCGAGCTGACGAACCGTGCTTGCAGGCTGTAGCAGTAGCTGTGGGTGGCGTGATCGGCGCTGGCCGTGTCGGTCCACAACGTGGTCGAGCCTGGCAGGCCGGAGGCAACGAGCTGCCCCTCTCGAAAGACGTCGAATTCGACTTCCGCCGGCGTCTCGCCCTGACCGTTGAAATCGATGGCAATGCGGTCATTCTGGATGCCGATATTGGTGATCAGCGGGGTAAACGGACCAAACAGGTTCCGATAGTCGGTGGTTTCCGCTTCGCTCAGCTCGGTGATGGTGTCCGTCGCACCGCTGGCAGGGCCAAGGGCGATCTCGATCAGGTTCTCGTCGGCGAGCTGAGGCGGCGCGATGAAGTCCAAGCCGACCTCGACCCCATTGAGCCTGACCGACGTAGCCTCGAGCGCACCGTCACTCGTCTGGGTCGGCTCACCCAGATCGACCAAGATCCAGATGCGCCGCCCCTTGTAGGGGAAGCGAGACAGGGCGATGCGATCGGCACCGGCCAACAAGGTGTTGCGAAGCTCGGTGGGGATGAAGGGCAGAAAACGGATCCCCTCCTGGCTGGCCTCCATGCCGAAAATGACGTCCTGCACCAGGGACACGTAGCCGGCGACCGACCACAGCTGGCGCTGAGAGTTGACCACCGGTCCCGAGTTGGAACCGTCTTCGAGGTAAGCGGCGCCCGTCACGGCCTCGAAGTTCTCCATGTTGGACAGATTGAGGGCGGCGCCGCGAATCAGCGAGCGGGCCGCGTGAGTCACCGCGGCGGCGTTCTGGGTGTCTCTAGCGGCCCGCGCCCAGAGGGCCGTGACGAAGGGCCAGATGCCGCGGTTGTGATAGATGGGGATGTCCTTCTGCTGGGGCCAGATCACCGGCGCACCTTTGGGCAGGTGCGGGTAGCTGGCCACCACGCTGGCCCCTTGTTGCGCCGACCCAACATCGAAGAGGACGGCGAGCGATGAGCCCAGCAGATCGTGCTGCTGGGTCGGCGTGTCGTCGAGGAAGGTGGTGGAGAAGGTGCTGAACAGGCCTTCGCTCGACAAGTAGAAATGCCCGGCGATGGCGCTTCGCAACTCGTCCGCCCAACCCTGGTACTTGGTGCTCTCGGTCGCCAGCCCCTTGTCCGCCGCCAGCTGGGAGGCCACCCACAACAGGTGATAGTGCCCAACGTTGGTGCTGAGGGCCTTGCTCATGCCGATCTGGACCGTGTCGTTGGCGACCCAGGCAGGATAGGACTGCTCGCGCCAGTCGAGGAACGACTGCTCGCCCCGGTACAGGCCGTCCGCTGAGTCGAAGACGACGATCCGGTCGTGCTCGGCGGTGTTGGCAATGGCGTCATAGGCGAGATCGAGGAAGGCACTGCGCTCGGCACCGTCGAGGAACTTCAAGAGCTGCCAGGCGCCCATGGCCCAGACCACCCGGTCGGTGGAGATCGGGTAGCTGCCGCCGGTACCCGTGTCCTGCACGATCTGCCGATCGCCCCCTGCCCGCCGCTCTGAGGTCTTGAACTCGAGCGAGTTGCGGGCGCGGGTGGGGTCGAGCACGCCGAGACCCAGCAGCACCGCATAGGCCGTGTCGCGAGTCCAGACGTACTTCCAGAGCCGCCCGGTTTCGAAACAGCCGCCGGGCGGACAGGGGATCGGCTGGCCGCCGTTGAAGGCGCCGTCGACGATGGTGTCGACCGAGTTTTCCCGGACCTCCTCGAGCGCCAGCGCATAAAGAGCATCGAACATGTCGTGACCAGAACGCAAGACTGGCCAGTCCGTGTCCTCACCAAAGCTGCGAGTGCTCGGCAGGTTGTCCAAGAGCGGCGCGGTGGTCGACAAATGGTAGGTCCGGCTGCAGCTGTCCGCGTCATCCATGGTGACGGTGGCCTGGTAGGGTGTGTCGGACCATTGGTCGGTATCGGCAGCGCCGGGACCATCGGCGAGGTAGCAGTCCTGGATGACGACGCCCCCGGCTCCGCCGCCACCACCCGAGCCGGCCGCGCCGCCGCTGCCGCCTCCGCTGCTGCCGCCGGTGCCTGACGCCGTAGCCCCACCGCCACCCGTGGGGCCCTCTCCGTTCCCACCTCCGTCGGCGCAGCTGGTCACACTGGTTGCGCCACAGGCGATCACTGCACCGAGAACCGCTGCCGACCCGAGTCGCTTCGTCATCGTCGCCTCGCCCGCCTAGCTGGTCGCTAGGGCGCCAGTATTACCGCGCCGCCTGCCGGCACGGTGAAGGTTGCAGTGCCGCTGCCGGTCACCGTCACGTTGGGACCGCCCAGCTCGTCGTGAAGCACCGTGCCACCGCTGATCCCCAACCCGTTGAGGTCGACCGTCACCTGCTCGTTTCCGTAGGAGCGAGTGAGCCCGACGACGGCCACCGGACCGTTGGGCACGCGCCGCGCGAAGGTCAGCGTGTCTTCCGTCGCGCCCAACGACTGATAGCCACCACGCCGCAGGGCCACCAGATTCTGGCGCGCCTTGCCCAGCGCGCGAATGGTGACCAGGGTCGCCAGCTCGTCGGCATTGAGCTGCCCTTCGGGACGCCACCAGTAGCGATTGTTCGGATCGGCACCGCCCCACTGGCCATACTCGTCGCCGTAGTAGAGCAATGGCGCACCAGGCAGGGCGAGCAACCAGCTCATGCCGATGCGCATCCGCCGATAGGGCTCCGAGTCGCTCGGCTGCTGCGCCGCATTGGACCATTGGTTGTTCACGATCCACCGCTCGTGGGCCTGATCCTGGCCGCGGTAGTCGGCCATGCTCACGAACCGTGGCGTGTCGTGGCTGCCGATGTAGGGCGTCATGATGGCCCCTTGGGGCCACTTGCTCAGACCGTGCTGGAACCAGTAATCGGCGTGGAGCATGCCCTCATCCCCATAGGCGAAGGTCCGGTAGGAGACGCCGTGGTAGAGCACGAAGTCGAACTGCCCGTCGAGGCCGTGAGGACCGACGTATTTGGCGATGGTGCCGTAGTTCTCGTCGTTACAGGGATCGGCGCAGTCGTTCCACCCCATCGCGGTCTCGCCCATCAGGAAGTGGTGCGTACCCGCAGCCTGGAAGGTCTCGCGAACCTCGGCCGAGAGGTTGCGAGTGGCTACTTCTTCCACGTGTTTGACCGCGTCGACGCGCAGCCCGTCCAGATCGAACTCGTCGATCCACCAGACGGCGTCGGCCACGAACTGCTCGTTGGCCTCGGGCACCGAGTGATCGATGTCGGGCATGTAGTCGCGGAACATGCAGTCGAGAGCGTGGCTTGTCCAATCGCAGTTCGGCGTGCCGCAGACGCAGCCGGTGCGGAACCAGCTCGGGTGGGCGCTCACGTATTCGTGATCCTCGTGCACGTGATTGAGCACATAGTCCATCAGGATGCGGATGCCGTGATCATGGGCCTCGGCGACCAGTGCCCGCAGTGCGATTTGGCCGCCGAGGCGGGGATCGACCTCCCTCGCCTTGATGGGCCAGTAGCCGTGGTAGCCGGTCACCAGAGTGACGTTGTCGGCCGCCAGATAGGCACCCGCCGGGTTGGTCTGCCAAGGCGTGAGCCAGATGGCGCGGACGCCGAGCTGATCGAGCGTGCCGTCCGCGATCCTGAGTCGCAGCCCCTCCAAGTCACCACCGAGCCAGTCGGCCCGCGAATCGGCCCCCGACGTGGGCCCCGGGTTGTTGCCCGGATCGCCGTCAGCAAAGCGATCGGTCATCACCATGTAGATGAGCGCGTCCTGCCACGAGAAGGCCTCGGCCTCGACCCAGAACACCAGCCGCAGCGGCTCGCTGTTGCGACCGCTGTGGGTCGCCGCCGTCACCAGCAGCCGGTACTTGCCGTCGCCAAGGCCTGACAGATCGATGGTCACCGCGCCATCCGATCCGACCGTGAGCTCCGAGCTACTCAGTTCCGTCGCCGCACCGTCTTTCACCAGGCTGGCCTCGAAGGCCTCCGGATCGGGGCCGCTCTGGTCGAACCCATCGACGAAGGAGAGGCTCGCCTGGTAGGTGCCCTGCCCAGGGCTTGGACGGGTCACGGTGCTGGTCTCGACGAGTAGCGCAGGGTAGTTGCAGTCCCTCACCTTGATGGCAGAGTTCTCCTCGCCATCGATGTATTTGCGCCGGACCTGGCCCGGGTCGAACACCCATTGTGTGTTGTTGTTCACGTCATAGACGAGCTTGTAGGCGCGCAGGCCCGGCGCCAGATCCACCGACGCGGTGTAGACGCCATCGTTGTCCGGATCGGTCAGCTGGGTCGCCGTCGCGAGCTCGAAGTCGTGCCACTCGCCTGCCACCCGCGGGTTGCTCAAGCTGATGGTCGGCTCGAAGCCAAACGTCGTCGGGCAGACGTCGGTCCAGATGCCGCCGCCAGAGCCGCCGGAGCCACCGCTGGCGCCACTGCCGCCTCCCGATCCACCCGAGCCACCCCCGCCGGAGGTCGTCCAGCCGACGCCACCGGTACCGCCATCGCCCGTCCCGTCGCCGGCACAGCCCGGCGCAACGAGAGGCATCGCAAGGGCAAGCACCAGCCACCATCCAGCATCGCGGATCATCACCCGGAGAAAATAGCAGATCTCATTAGTAACTCAACAATGAGTTACTAAAAGACCTCACGGCAGGGGTCGTCAGCACGCAGCAAAATGCGGAACGATAGCCCTTCGAGCGGTACCGCGGTCGCTGCGCCACTTTCCACGGTTACGGGGCTCGACGTGGTGATGTCGACGTAGGCGCCGACCGGCACGCTGGCCGGAGGAAGCTCGATCGTCGTGGGCTCTTGGCTCGCCGTGAGCAGCACGACGACTGGATGGTCCAAGTGATACCCGCGCACGTAGGCGTAGCGGTCGGCGGTCGTCACCACCGCCTGGCGATCACCGCGGCGCAGCGCAGCCGAACAGCTACGCAGCTGAGCCAGCCTCATGGTGGTGTCGCGCACCGCCCGCTGCAGCTCCGACAGCTGGTCGTCGGCGGGCATCACTCGCCGACAGTCGGGATCGCCTGCGCCGGCCAGGCCAATCTCATCGCCTTGGAACAGCACGGGCATGCCTGGAAGAGTGAACTGGACGGCCAGGGCGAGCTGGAGACGCGCGTAGGGCTCGGGCTCGAGCGGCTGCTGTGCTGGCGTCTCCCAGGGATCGCCCGAGCCGTCGCCGTGGGCCACGGACAGGAAACGAGGGGTGTCGTGGTTGTCGAGGATGCGGGCGAGCACCGCGCCCGAGCCCGCCAGCTCGGTGTCCTCGGCGGCGAGAATGGCCTCCACGGTGTCGAAGCCACTGCTGCCGGTTGCGATGGCCCCGTGCAGGGCCCACATGAGGGGGAAATCGAACACGCTGTCGAGACCAGCAGGCCCCAGGTAGTGCTGGAGATAGGCCAAGGCGCCGACGCCCGGCCCGGTGAACACCTCGCCCAAGAGAAAGGTCGCCGACCGGGGGTAGGTGGCCGCGCGGAGCTCGTGGGCGAGGCGTCGCGTCACCGCTCGGGGCATCATGGGGATGGCATCGATCCGCAGGCCGTCGAGATTGAAGCGGCGAGTCCACCACAAGGCGTCGTCGACCGCGGCCCGCATCGCAGCGGCGTTCTGCCACCGCACGTCAGGGAGGTAGGGCGTGAACCAACAGCTCTCGATGTGGCTCGACCAGGAACAGTCCGTGGCGCCGCAGACGCAACCCTCGGGATAGAACCAGCCGTCGTCACGATGCTCCAGGTACCGAGGGTTGTCCTGATAGACATGGTTGGGAACCACGTCCAAGAGCACGGCGATGCCACGGCTGTGGGCTGCGTCGACCAGCTGGTCCAGTCCCTCCTCGCCCCCGATTCGGGGGTCGACGGCGCGGTTGTCCAGCGGCCAGTAGCCGTGATAGCCCTCATAGAGCCTACCGTCGGTGCCGAGGTGCTGCCCCTCGGGATTGACGTAGGCTGGCGATAGCCACAAGGCCGTGACGCCGAGGTCGTCGAACCTGCCGCTCTCGATCGCTGCCGTCACCCCGCCGAGAGTGCCACCGGCCCGACGACCCGGTGTTTCGGGTGGCTCGAGCGCCGCTCCGCCATCGCCTGCAAAGCGATCGATCATCACCTGATAGAGCACCGCATCCCGCCAGGTGGCGGCCCGCGGGGAGCGCCACGTCACGGCCCGAGCGATTTGGGCAGTGCGCCCTTCCACGTCCGTCGCGGTGAGCGTCACGCTGTGCTTGCCTGGCGGTGCTCCCGGCGCTCGCAAGACCATTTTGCCGGTCTCGTCGTCGGCACTCTCCACGGGCAGCGCAACGCCATCGGTCGTCCGAGCGCTCACACTGTCGATGTCCAGCTCGTCCCCCTCGGCCGCTGCCAGGAAGGTACCGCGCAGGGTGAGCGTGCCTTCCGCCGACATGGACGCCTCCTCGAGGGCCACGGCAGGCACCGAGCAGTCGGGGACGAGCAGCAAGGACACCTCGTCCTCGCCCCGGTAGGTGCTCAGCGGATTGAACGGATCACGCCGTTGTCCGGTGCCGCTGTCGACCAGGTAGCCGTGCTCACCAGCTCCGGGCTCGAAGCGCGCCAGCAGCCAGTCGTCGGCGTAGGGCTCGGCCCCGATCCCCGGCCGCCGCCAACCGTCCCAGCTGCCAACGACTGCAGCGCTACCTTCCGAGGCGGGTACCCAAACTCGGGCGAAGCAGTCCCGTAGCGGCGGATCGCTTCCGCAGCCGCAGCAGGCCAAGACCAGCAGGGCGCCAGCCCCGCGGATCGCCCAGAAGGTAACCCAGAAGGTAACCCAGCAGAACGGATGCGCAGGCGGTCGGGACACCTCGTGATCGTAGCTCAATCCGGAACCGATCACCGGGTTGGCATCCGAGGGCCCGTCGGGTTCGGACCAGGTGAGCCCACCGGTTTCGCTGCCCAAGACGGAAGAGGAAATGATAGGCTTCGAGCTTCACACCGCGCAGGTGAGCACCCTGAGGAGCAGGAAGTGAACGCAAACGAATTCAAAGACAACGTCCGGTCAGCGAATGCCGAAAATGGCGTCTCGAATGCAGAATTCGAGGACCTGACAGCTGACTACCGAACCATGACCGGGGGATTTGGTGGTGGGCTCATGGTCTACGCGCTCAGCTCCTGGATGACGGGCGAGGGCTACTATCAGCTCGACGTGGCACTTCGCCAGAACAAGGACTACGAAGAATACAAGGCGATGGGAGGTCCGTGACGGCCCTCGTCAGCGGTGCCGCCTTCTGAGGACGCGCCCCTCAGCTGGAGCTGGGCAAGGTGGAGACGAGGCTAGCCCGCCGCCGCGAGTCCCTGCTAGCATCGGGGTGAGGGTACGATGAGCGAGCGCGACATTCGAGACAAGCTCCTTAGGATTTGTGACGATCTCGATCGGTTCGCCGGTCGAACCGGTCCGGTGGGCCGAGCCACGGCGCTTCTTGCGCCACTCGTAGTGGGCGCGGGCATGGCCCTCGTGGCCTGCGATGGCGATGTCGAGACGAAAGAGGGTGACGGGGGCAGCGGTGCCGCCACCACCACCTCCACTTCAGGCGGCGCATCCTCCTCCCTATACGGCGTCGGGGGCGGTCAACCTCCCCCCTACGGCGTCGGCGGTTGGGGTGGGTCCCAGTCGGACTATGGCGTCGGGGGCGGTCAACCTCCCCCCTACGGCGTCGGCGGTTGGGGCGGATCCCAGTCGGACTACGGCGTCGGAGGCGGCGCCGGCGGAGGCTGAGCCCCAAGACCGTGGAGGCGGATCCGGCGGCCTGCAAGAGCCGCACGGCACTCTGACGACCGACCGTGATCGAACTCCTCGAGCGCATCGGCTATTGGCCCTGCTACTGCGTGTGGGAGTTGACGCTCGCCTGCAACCTCAAGTGCCTCCATTGCGGCTCCTATGCCGGAGCCAAGCGCGAGAGCGAGCTCACGCTCGATGAGGCGTACCGTGTGGCGGACGCCTTGGCCGAGCTTCGCTGCGAGCGGGTCACCCTCAGTGGCGGCGAGCCGACGCTGCATCCCGACTGGCACCTGATTGGGCGCCGACTCACCGACCGGGGCATCGGTGTGAACATCATCTCCAACGGCTACCACTGGGACGACGAGCAGTTTGCAGGCGCCCGTCACGCGGGGCTCACCAACCTTGGATTC
>SDBT01015963.1_pt1 | contig 11916 bp, 20 predicted proteins | sample 2277101 | NCBI WGS metagenome assembly SDBT01 (sample SAMN10404973, study PRJNA504765) | marine sediment metagenome | isolation source: marine sediment core GS10_PC15, 103 cmbsf | place: Arctic Ocean: Southern Knipovich Ridge | collected 2010
TTGTTTTAACCTCCTTACATGTGAACTGCCCATATTGCAGCAAGTCAGCAATACTCGGAAGCGAATTGTCAATATTGCTTGCAAACTGTGATGGGTGCTATAAGAATTTTGACCTGCAATACCACGACGGGCCTGAATGTTACTGTGACGATCTGGAAGACACACCGCGCAGCCCAGCACCCAAACCCGACGACGGGAGCAGTACGCCGTTCAACCCGCCGCCTGCGAAACCGTTTATGCCTGACTATCCTTCTGGTGACCCTCGTCGTGGTCCCCTGAATTGGCCCGTGCATTAAGATTGGAGAATAACGATGACTGACGTTGAACAAATAATCAGCGCAATTGAAAACAACACAGTACTTATAGCCTGCTGTATAATGGTCTGTTCTGTAATAATTTTAGTGTGCTGCAATAACAAGGGAGGATAACGATGACTGATGTTGAACAGATAATCCAAGCAGTCAACGTATGTTTAATGACTCTATCGGGAGTCATGTTACTTTGCTGCATTTTTGTGGTATCTAAAATATTCGGTGAACTAGATTAATCGGAGAACAACAAACGATGCACACGCAAGAACAATCAATAGAAAATCACGACACACGACAAGCGACAACCAAAGAAATACTTTCTAGGCTCTGCCCAGATAAGCACAACGAGCATGAATGGAATCGCGCAGTACATGATTTCTTGCGTATTAACTTTACAGAAATTGAAGCTCGCGTCGTTGCGCATCACCTAGCAGACGGAAGAACAACTGTTGAAGAAATGATTGACTTTGAACCAATACAATCCGGGCACACTACAACAATGCGTAAAGTATCAGAACCAGAACCGCAGTACAAAACACCTAAGAATAACTGCCCTGATAAACTTGAGAACGGTAAGTGCGTTCGGTACTTCAAAGCATGCAACAACAGATGTCACAGTAAGTATTGAGTAAACGATGAAACGAAGACACAAAAGTAAATTCGATTATTACCATGAGTTGGGCGTCGAAGAGACTGCGAGCGTGGGTCAGATAAAGTCTGCGTATCGTGTCTTAGCTAAGCGTTATCATCCAGACAAGAACAATGGGAATAAAGAAGACGAAGCACGATTCAAACGAGTCAGCGAAGCGTATGAAGTCCTGAACGATCCAGCTATGCGCAAATTGTACGATAGCTACGAGCATCCCGCTGTTAGAATCGCGCCAGAACCTGGTGGCAAGAATACAGATGGTACAGAAAAGAAAACTCCACAACGTTCGCCGTTCGTTGATTTTATTCGTAATTCTGATAACGTCGTAGGTACAGTTGGCGCGAATGGCAAAGTCATATTTAGAGATAAGAAGTCAAAGAAAAATCCATTTACAAAGTATCAGAAATGATGGATGCCGTATGAAAGAAATATTCGTAAAAGAAATGTTTGAGTGCCCGTTTCAATATGACGAAATTTTCACGTATTCAGAATGGACGTCGGGCGTAGATGTAAAATGCACCCAGTCTAAGGACGGGGATTGCACGTTGAAGGGTTGCCCGTTGAAAGACGAGCAAGAAATCAAAGTTACATGGTTGCCAGACGGAGAACCAGAATGACAAGCAGTACGCAAAACAAGAAACCAAAGACGACAGTAGTCAACGTGCGTTGTGAGCCATACGACGTTTGTATAATGCGACCCAGTATCTTGGGCAATCCGTTTGAGATTGGCAGAGACGGGACACGTGAGGAAGTCGTTAAGAAGCATAGAAAATACTTTGTGCATAAAATGCTTACAGATACCGCGTTCCGCGAAGCAGTCGAAAGTCTACGTGGCAAGAAAATCGGGTGTTGTTGTTCGCCCGCCGCGTGTCATGGCGACGTGTACGCTGAGTTTTTGAACGGGTGATAGTGGAGAATAAGATGTTAAGCGCGCAAGAAGAAAACGAGAAGTACTTAAAACCTTGTCCATACAAAAGGGAAATAAACTGCGTGCAGTACCCAGACGATAATCCATGCGGTTGTGGCCCATGTAATTCATGTAAACATAGTGGAGACGCAGAATGAAACTAGCAATCGTAGGGTCAAGAACGTTTAACGACTTTGAGTTGTTGAACGAAGTAGTATGTAGTTGCTTTATATCTGGATTTATGCCTTATCATGTTGAAGCGATTATTTCTGGTGGTGCAAAAGGCGCAGATACAATTGCTAAGCGTTGGGCGATGATAAACAATGTTGATACAGAAGACCTCAAGGCAGTTGAATACTTTGAATTTCTACCAGACTGGGAGTCTGACGGCAAAGCAGCGGGATTTATTCGTAACAAGCAGATCGTTGATGCGTGTGACATGGTACTTGCATTCTGGGACGGAAAGTCGAAGGGCACAGAACACACAATTAAACTCGCAAAGCTAGCAAAGAAGCCCACGTTTATTGTTTATTTTTGAACGGAGACTGATACAATGAGTGCAACCGTAAGCGCAAAATGGTTTACCCGTTTTAAGCAAAGTCGCATCGACTCTCAGTACTTGACAAATATGATAGAAGCGACAGAGTTCTTTACTAAGTGGGCTTTCGGACCTGTCGCACAAGGGTTCAACGCAATGCTGCAAGACATGCATCGCATTGCCAGCGCGGGCGGCTATACAGGCCACACTAATCGTAGTGATAATCACAGCCCTTTGGTGTCAGTAGCGGGTCAATTTCGTGGCATGAACAAGGAATCATGGCGGCCTCTTTTGAAGAAAAAATGGTTCGCTACTTTGCACGATGACGACGGCCTTGATATTTGGCCAGAACTTGACGCTATAAATTTGCAAGAGCTTCATCACCTTGTAAACCGGGATGATGGCTATGAATTGCATTTGCCACATGAACGAAATGTGCCAATGTTTCTTACTGCAATGGCAGAGACGATGTCAAAACTAAAAGATAGATTTTCAGTCAGTGCATTAGCAAACTATATCCAGTATTTTGTTGTTGGACACCCATTTGAACGGGTCAATTTCTCAGTCTGTATGGCGCAGGTGAACGCAGTTCTCTGGAATTATGGTTACGAGCCAATATACCATGAGTATTTGGACTTTGAATGTTTCGTTTATGACTGCGATGTTATCAAGAATATAGTCAATGATAAACTCAAGAGGAGACAAGATGCTTAACAAAATACGTAAATTGATATGCGGGCCATTCTTTATTATCAGCGGGATTATCTTTGGTTTAATGATCTGGTTGTATTATGGCAAAAGTGATTTGCACAAGTTTTGTGACTGGCTAGGCGACCAAGCCAAAGCAGAAGAACGAGCTAAAGAAAAAGAGCGGGCTAAAATAAAAAAGAAAGACTAATTAAACAGGAGATAATATGTTTGAAATATTCGGAAACACCACAGACCATTTTATAATAGAATGCAAACAACCAAGGGCGTGCTATTTGCATAGTGACGGTAGCGTATATGAACGTTGTATTGAATTCTACCCAACACGCGAAGTAGCAGAAGCGATCTTAGCGAAGTATCCAGACGCTGCGCTGCCCGAACCTGAGCAGCCACTGCATGAGTGGAAACATGGTGACGTATTCGCTCTGAAACAATCTGGCAACATATTAATATGTATACATTGCAGAGGTGGCGAACTACAAGCATTTGACATTAATTGGTGTGCAGGCCCAGCAGAAGATTTAGCTGAATATATTGATAGGGCCAAATTCTTATTCAACATAAACGACGCAGTTGACGAACATCGAGCGAAGAACGACGTACCATCGAATGATGCAGCGCCTGAGATTGAACAGACCACAAGCCAAGTGCCAGCAGGGCTGGTTAGTATATCAGAAATGCAAGATTTTGTTGACTACGCCAAACACGGTCGGTGCTGCAATTCATGCCCACATATTTGTGACAAGCTCGCAAACAGGTTTGAAAGAATACTTGCACAGATAGAAAGGGACGAGCGATGACATACGCACAAAGATGCAAAGCATGTAAAGAAGTGTTCGTATTGCCCGAACGGGTTGAGAACTGCCCATCGTGTGCTGCTGCGATGCCTGTCAAGAAACCCAAGACTAAGCCACAAGATTCGAGTAGCTGTGTTGATGCGCTAGACGACAAGTATCAAAAACATGCACTAACTTGGCGAGAGTGGAAGAATCTGGAACCAGGATTGCACAAAGACGAAAAGCTGCCCATTGAACAACCTGCTAAAGTGACCGAGTCAGCAAACAATGATGTAATCGCAGAGTTTCTAACGATCAATGAGGAGATTGCAAGTCTGTATAATCTGCTCTATGGATTTATGTCAAAGAACACAGAGTTGATTAAGTCACTGAGGTATAGCAAGCGGGACAATGGAGCATCTGCGAGTGGTATGAGCAATGAGGCTATGTGCGACTTTGGGTTCTTTTGTCGAGAAGCAGAAAATACGCTCGACGAGCTACGCAAGGAAGTCAAAGCACGAAAAGAGTTGTGCGGCCAAACTATTGCAATACGTAAGACGCAAGACTCATTGTCTGACCCGAATATAAAACTCAAAGTCACGGGGCAGTATGCAACTGGGTCGCCTGACGTAAAGATGCAAGCGCAACTGCCCAAGAAATTCACAGATGAATATTACCAGATTACAGACTTTCTTAAAGTACCGCGAGAAGTTGCAGCGACGGGCGTCTTACGGCTAGACTGGAAAGCAACGGGCGAATTTATAACGCAACTCGCCAACGATGGCCATAAACCGCCCGCTGGATTTGGAAAACAATATCCGACATACGTGACGACGTTCCGTCGCCGACGAAAAGTTTAAGGAGAATCAAGATGATATTTGGAGCCACACTGAAACAAAAAGCAGACAGCCGCAGCGGTATCTGGTTTGCATGGCACCCTGTGAGATTAGAAAACGGACCCCCTAGTTTGGATGCAACGAATCAGACGGGATGTTAAACCATTTGGGAATTGGACACTACTCTATTATTACTATGAGTTAAACAAATAACGTGAAGTATAAACGCATAAATTACAGAACGCGGAAACGCACAAATATTAACGCACAATTAAGGAACGAGAAAATGAGTGATGAACAGAATGAACCAGTAGCAGAGAACACAAGCACAAGTAGTGACGGGCTGGTATCAGCCGACGAGCAGGCGAGAAATGAACAAGTATCAGCAGGAGGCAGCGCAGCACCGAGTAGCAGCAGCAGCAGTGGTTGCGGCGGTAGTAATACAGATGGCGGCAGTGTCGCAAGAAGTAGTAGAACAGAAACAGACATAGAGAAAGTCAACGCGAACCCGAACTTCCTTGACAAGTACATGGACGAAGACACAAGTCTTGACGCACTGAAAGAGCATCGCACAGTGCCGCGCTTTAAGATTATACAGCCAACGACGGAAGAAGAGCTGAAAAATACGTTCGGTGTTGGGTCTGCTATCATCCGCCCCGGTGACACGATGGTTTGCAAGCACGGCGGAAACCAGAATATCGAGGCACTTGAGACGTTCGACTTTGTACCGTTGTTCTTCTTTGTTGAGTGGGCGAAGTGGCGAGACCTCAAGGGCACTGGCGATATGGTTCTTGAAAAGAGTTTTGATCTCACGTCAGAAGTTGCTACTCTGTCGAAGAACAAAGACACACGAAAAGAAGCATATCCGGGCCAAGAGGCGATAGCTGATAACGATCCAAGTAAGATGTACTACCAGTATGTCGAGCATCTGAGATTCTTGGGTGCAATTTATGGTGATCATCCGTTGGCTGGAACGCCTGTGACTCTGTCGTTTGAACGCGGCGAGTGGGGCCAAGGTAAGAACTTTATCTCCGCTGTGTCGTTACGCCGCCGTCAAACTGTAGACGCTGAGACGGGCGAGACTGTTGCAAAGCCAATACCGCTTTGGTCACAGGTCTGGCGTATGAAAACTGTATATCATAATCCTGACGCGCTACGTAAGTGGTACGGATTTGCGTTCGACGCACCGCCTGAGTCGCTTATCAAACCGGAAGAAGCTGCTGCGATGTTTGGGCTGCATAAGGAATTCAAAGAACTCTTTGAAGAGTCACGACTCAGTGTCCAAGATGATCAGCAAGAGTCCCCTGACGAAGCGTCTGTCAAAGGCCAGTCTGAATTTTAGAATCAGTTGCAGATAACAGTGAGAACAAATAGCTCAGCAGTGGCGTGGTAGTCTGACTTAGCGGTTCAACACCGACACGATAGATACAGATGTGGTTAGCTGCATATTTGATGCTATCAAAGCGCAAGGTGCGGAGTTGCAAACCAATTGCTTGCTGAGTTATTTTATTCAAGATAGCAGACGTATGTTTTATCCAGCAGCGACGGGCGTAAGAAGTATTTGAATAAATGATGGCAGCAACTGTAATGCAAAACAGTGGCACCATAAACTATAACTAGAATCCAGTTACGTCCGTCGCTTATTTATTTGAGGAGAACAGTCATGGCAAAACAATTTCGCATAGTAGGTAATGGAATAAACTATCGAGTTCAATGGTTCGGAAAGACATGGTTCTTGAGGCGACCAAAATGGTACTGGCTTAAAGAATATACGTGGGCAGGGGACTATATATGTGACTTCTCAACGAGTCAAGAAGCCCAAAATGCTATAGACGAAGCTAACAAGCAATTCGCTGCAAAAGAGCAGGGCTACGTACCAATAATGAATGACAGTAATTAATTATCCAAGAGGAAACCATGCCTTACATTAAACAAGAAGAACGAACCGGGCTAGACCCGATCATTGACAGCTTGTCAAAGAAATTTACACACGTCGGACAACTGAATTATATCATCACACGTCTTTGCCACAATTGGATTTTGAAGTTTGGTAAACGGTACGTGTATCTTAATGCAGTGATGGGCGTCTTGAGTTGTGTGGCACGCGAATTTAACCGCGTCATCATTGCGCCATACGAAGACGAGAAGATTATTGAGAATGGCGGGATTACTGCGCTCGACATACCTGACCCTGACTATAGACTCCCGTTTGAAACTACGCTGTCTTCCCCGAAACTTGACGCCCCTGAAACAGAAGAAGATAGAAACTCCCGGCAACTCAATGAGAGATTAGACAGATTTGCTAATGGTGAACGAACTAATGGCTAAACCAAACAAACCAAATAAGCTCACGAACCCACTCAAGTGGCACGGCGGAAAGTCGTATCTTGCTGATTGGATAATCTCGCTGATGCCAAGACATTTGCACTACGTCGAGCCGTATGCGGGCGGGCTTGCCGTGTTGCTCGCCAAAGACCCAAACGACCCACGACACGATTGGACGACGGGCAACTCCCAGTTTCGCGGAAAGTCTGAAGTCGTGAACGATTTGAACGGTGAGTTGACAAACTTTTGGTGTGTGTTGCAGAGCATAGGATATTTCCCTGCATTTCAAAAGATTCTTAGCGTAACGCCATTCTCACAAAAAGAGTGGGATGCTGCGCAACAAAAAATGGTAGTTGATACTGATATGCTATCAGTACGAAATGCAGTTGCGTTTTTCATCAGATGTCGTCAATCGAGAGCAGGGGGTTTCAAGTCGTTTGCGACGTTGAGTCGAAACAGAACACGACGAGGGATGAACGAACAAGCGTCTGCGTGGTTGAATGCTATCGACGGACTGCCAGCAGTACATGACCGTTTGAAGCGCGTCGTTATACTCCACGACGATGCGTTGAAAGTCATACGCCAACAAGACGGGCATAAGACTTTGTTCTACTTAGACCCGCCTTACGTTCATTCGACACGTTCGCCAGGTGCTATTAAAGCATATGAATACGAAATGACTGACGACGATCATTACCAACTGATTAAGACAGTTCGTAATTGCAAGAGCAAAGTAATGTTATCCGGGTACGAGAATAGCATGTATGACAGAGCATTCTTTGATTGGAATCGTCATGACAAGTTGATTGACAATAAACTTTCCAACGACCGTGCTTCAGTGATTGAATCAGTTTGGTGTAATTTTTGACTACTGATAAACTTAAGGAGTTACTATGGGACTTATAATTTTTATTGTAGTGTATGTCTTAGTTGGTTGCGCAATAGCGTATATGAATTATCGTATTCTTTGGGGCGACCCCGAGATTTGCAGGCTGTTTACAGTTGTGCTAACTGGCGTCGTTTGGCCGCTAGTTGCGTGGCTTACAATTTATTGCGTATGGCAAGACGGGCTAAGAAAACCATTCGAGTCAGCTACAAAGAAATCAAGATGATAACGATCCCAAATAAACCAAACTTTCACATTGTTGAGGTGACAAATGGCAAAAGAAAAGATAAGTAACTTAGGTGACATAAGAACAAAATTACGCGAAATAGTTCCCGAAGTAGGGGAGTACGTATTTGAAGTACCAAGAGATGACGGAGTCCCCTGCCCAAGGAAACGTAGAGTTGTATTTATAAATAGATATGGTGTACTGACCCAATATAAAGATATCTGCGGAATTCACCATTGCTGGTCCTCACATGAAACTGAATCATATAGGCTCTGGCAAGAACTATTAGAGAGTGACGGTTGGAGCGTAGACGAGTACTGTATAAATGATAACGATCCCAAATAAACCAAACTTCCACATCGTTGAGACTGTGGCTGAGTTGCCGAACTTGCGAGGACGCGCAGAGATTTTCTGTGATATTGAATCCAAGAGAGTCTTTCAGCACAAAGACATTGGCGGGATGTATCCGTGGAAGGGTGATGTGATCTGCGGTATTGCCATTTCAGCGGACGACGAGCGTGACGTGTGGTACGTTCCTATACGACATACGATACCGGGGACAGCGGACGAAGATAACGCATGGTGTGGTGTGCATGTTAAGGAAAATCTACCAGTTGAAAACGTCATGCGGTGGGCAGAAGAAATACTTACGTCGTGTGATGAATGGATTAACCACAACGTTAAATTTGATGCGATGTTCTTTGCGGTGGGCGACGCCGTGATGTTTGACTGTCGGCTTATTGACACGCTGACACTGAGCAAATTGTATTACAGCGACAGGTTTACGTATGACCTTAAAACTCTTTGTAGGGACTGGCTCGAATACGATACAGAGAGTCAAGACCGTTGCAAGGTATTTCGAGACAGTATTAAAACAAAGTCATATGCTGATACACCTATTGATTTACTGGGCGAATATGCGTGTGACGACGTGCAGATGAACCGCGAGTTATACAGGTTTTTGCAGAAGCACTTAAAAGAACGTGACCTTGCGTCGGGTGACGCGCATCAGGGGCTAGAGCCACAGTTAATAGAAACAGAAAAGCTTTTGACGCCTGTGCTATTCGATATGGAATACGAAGGCATTTGTATTGACGAGACAGCGTGTCAAATCGAAACAGTGAAGTCGCTGCGTAAAATGATTTACGCATCTGAGAAGATTGAATCAGCAACAGGTTCTGAATTCACTAATTCAAATGCGTGCCTAAAAAGAATTCTGCTTGAACAATTCAAGCTGCCGATTCTACTAACAATTATTGAAAAAGAAGACGGGCATTTCGTAGACACAGGCCGCCCGTCATTTGCCAAAGATGCAATGGCGTTATACAAAGCGCATCCAGCAGTGACAGGGAGCCCGAAGATAAAAGAAATCGTTGACCACATTGCATCGTATAGAGTTGAACAGCAGTTTAAGAGTTTGTTTCTTGATACGTTCTTGAGTTTGCATGTTGGTGGAATCATGCATCCAAACTATAATCAGTGCGTCAGGACGGGCCGCTTGTCGTGTAGTCGCCCAAATTCTCAACAGCAGAATACGCGGTCAAAGAAACTTATCTTGCCACATCCTGGTGAGGGGTTTTATTCAAACGATTATTCTCAGGTCGAATATCGGCTAACGGTTCATTATTGCAGAATCAAGAGCGCAATAGATGCGTATGTTAATGACCCGCATACAGACTTTCATCAGTGGGTTGCAGACTTGTTTGAAATTCATCGGAAGCCTGCAAAGGGATTAAACTTTGGCGTTGTATATGGGCAGGGGAAACGTGGCGTCGTGGCGTCGTTAATGACAGACCCGGACATAATGGCTAAAATGGGCGCAATTGTTAATGGTATGATTGCGAACGGGTCGCTTAGCGAAGGGCTGAAACAAATTAAGTTTCAAGACTTATGCAAACGTCACGGTGAATCAGCGTATGCCAAGTATCATGCAACTATGCCTGAAATTAAAAAGACGAGCGACAATGCAAGGGACGTAGCAAAAGTACGAGGCTTTGTATTTACAGCATACGGTCGTCGGCGATACTTACCGGGCAATGCAGCGCGCAAAGCTTTTAATAGCATAGCACAGGGCACTTCAGCAGATATTATCAAAGAACGAATGGTCGCGCTTGCACCAAGATATAATTCTGATACACGGCGAATGGGGATTAAGCCACGCGCTAACGTTCATGATGAAAATCTTTCTGGTGTGCCTCTCGACTCGCTACTTGACCCAAAAATTCAAGACTACGTTTGTGACATGATGGAAGACACGCACATTAAGTTTCGCGTTCCTATACGCACGGGCCTTGGTATCTCGCCCAAAAACTGGAGCGAAGCAGCGGGCGACGATACAATACTCGCCGACGGCCGCGTGATCGACCACGCAGACTTGACCGACTCTGATACGCCCGTCGCTGGCAAACTTCGTTGACTTTGTAACAATGCTTATCACAATACATAGGAGACAAGCATGGTCCAGAAAATGCTAATAATCTTAGCTCTTGCATTTGTTCAAAACATAAGTTTCAGTATTGTGTCACGAAGTAGAAACAGGGACAATGTTAAATACCATCTTATTGCTGCCACGTTTTCAAACACAATCTGGTTTCTGACATTTCGTGAGCTTGTAAAAGCTGACATGAATTTCATATTATTTCTGCCATACGTCTTAGGTACAGTGATTGGGTCTTGTTTTGGCGTCAAAATATCAATGCGAATCGAAAAGTTTCTTGGTGCGTCCGCTGAGAACCACCTAAACAAGCAAGCGAAATAAGCAATAAAATAAACAATAAATAAATCAAATAATTCTCAGAATTAACTTGCACATCGCTTGAAAATAGTGTATACTTTAAGTGATGAGACAAGTTAAGAAAATCAGGAGATTGAAAATGGCAGGCAGAAAACAACATCTAATCACGGGCATACAACTTGCACTATCTGCACAAGGCAAGACAATCGAAGAAATCAAGGACATCACCAGGCGATACCACAGAGCGAAAATAAGCGACTTAGAGCCTATCTTCCACGCACTGTCTGAAGACCGTAAAGCAGCTATTGATAATGAAAAGAGTAACTGTACGAATTGCGACGCGGATTGTAGCTTTGCGGGCAAATCTAAAGACATAGTAGTTCGCAACAATTGTAAGTATTTTGAGTAGTTGCCCGCGAAATCACGATTTTATAGTAATCGAATCTAATCAGGAGACGAGCGATGGCAACACTAACCGAATTTAACAGGTCAACTTGTAACAGCGGGCATACAGTGGAAAAAGTAGAGATCGAAATCATCAACGGCATAGAGTATAAACTGTTCAGCAATCAATATGGCCCTGCGCTGCGCGTGTTTGATATTGAGTCGGGCGAAATCGTTGGGCTGACGAATTTCAAATCTGAAGCCAAAGCTGGTGCGATGTTCGATGCGGCGGTGGCTTACGCCCGTCGTGTGGCATAAACTCCTGATACTGAGCAACGTATGGAATTGGCTTGGCCCGCCGGAGAATTGGGTCATACGTTGCTCAGACTCAGAAGTTTATCAACGCGCATAGTAATTAGGGGATGAACGATGGGAATCACAAAGACACAAAGAGATGTACTAGACAAAATGGATACTGGGCAAGAGTATTCTGCATACACTCTCCAATGTTCTTTAGCCACCCTGCATGCATTAGTAAACAAAGGGTGCATTTCATCTCGATATGAGCTTGGAAGTATGTCGTTTCCGAGAACATCAATTAAGTTTAAGAAACAAAATCAGGAGACGAACGATGAG
>SDBT01015964.1_pt1 | contig 11916 bp, 10 predicted proteins | sample 2277101 | NCBI WGS metagenome assembly SDBT01 (sample SAMN10404973, study PRJNA504765) | marine sediment metagenome | isolation source: marine sediment core GS10_PC15, 103 cmbsf | place: Arctic Ocean: Southern Knipovich Ridge | collected 2010
CCATGAGGGTGCAAGTCGTGCGCATTCAAGTAAAAAATTTATCTTTTCGTCTTCAACTTTTTTATCTGCATAATCTCTGATGCTCTCTCTGGATTTAATTACACTCTCAAACTCCAATATATACCACCCTTATGAAAATTAGTAACTGATTACTGTATAAAACCTGCTAGGTATGACAATTGATAATGTAATACTCTACTTATGTCACAGTGAAATTAATATATCTTGTTCTATTGTCAATAAGAATAATTGGGGGAGAACATATTGAAAAACAAAATTGTCTTAATCACAGGTGCAACATCAGGTATTGGAAAAGAGACTGCTCAAGGGCTTGCAAAGCTTGGTGCAACAATTGTTTTTACATCTCGAGATCGTTTAAAAGGAGAAAAAACCAAAGAAGAGCTCATCACAGCATCAGGTAATGAAAATATTGACATGTTACCTTGTGATTTAGCATCATTTGCATCAATAAGGAAGTGTTGTAAAGAGTTTACATCAAAATATGAAGACTTGCATGTATTGATTAATAATGCTGCCGTTTGGGATTTTAAACGAAGGACATCAAAAGATGGAATTGAAAACATCTTTGCAACAAACTTTCTTGCTCCATTTCTTATGACACATCTTTTACTTGATGTGTTAAAAAAAAGCAGCCCCAGTCGTATTATTAATGTAACATCTGGTATGCATTATGGAACCATACATTTTGATGACATAGAATATAAGCAAGATTTTTCTGGAGCTAAAGCGTATAGACAAAGTAAACTCGGTGTGATTTTATTTACACGGCTTTTAGCCGAGAAATTAGAAGGTACTGGTGTAACGGTTAATACTGTTCATCCGGGTATGAATAAAACCAATCTTGGTAGAGACGCGGGTGGTTTTTCTCGTATGATTTTTAAGCTGATGGGTAAAGATCCTAAGGTTGGTGCTGAAACCTCAGTTTATCTAGCTAGTTCGCCTGATGTAGAAGGTATTACAGGGGAATATTTTGCAAAGAAACAAATTAAAAGATCATCTAAGGAATCGTATGATATGGGTTTAGCACAGCAATTATGGGATGTTAGTGAAAAATATGTGAAATTATGATTAAAACCTGCTAGGTATGAGTGTTATATTTTGCATCCTTTATAATTATTTATTTCCCCATATCTAAAACAACTAATCTCATGGTCATTTACCATCCCAACTGCCTGCATGAATGCATAGATTATTGTCGATCCCACAAAATTCATTCCTCTTTTCTTAAGATCCTTTGAAATTTTATCAGAAACTTCTGTACTTGCAGGAATTTCACTCATTGATTTAAACATATTAATAATTGGTTTTCCATTAACGAATCCCCAAATATATTTATCAAAAGAGCCAAATTCGCTTATAATTCGAATAAATACTTTAGCATTATTTATTGTGGATTTAATCTTTAATCTATTCCTTATGATTCCTTCATTTTGAAGTAATTCTTTTTCTTTCTTTTCCCTATATTTAGCAATTTTGTAAAAGTCCCAATTATCAAATGCTTTTCTGTAATTTTCGCGTTTTTTTAGAACAGTACTCCAAGATAGTCCTGCTTGAGCTCCTTCAAGAATTAAAAATTCAAACAAAACCTTATCATCATGAACAGGAATTCCCCATTCTTTATCATGATAATTACAATACAAAGAACCTTCTTTCTCTTTTGATATCCATTGACAACGAGTTTTCATTGTTTCCTCCCCATAATACAACTTTGTAACTGATATGTTATTTATAAAAGATTACTAAAAAACCTGCTAGGTATGACTATTTTATCTGATACTCCATTCATAAAACACAATACGGCTCTTAGTCTCTCATCACTGTACATTAATTAAAAAAATACTTTTTAACATGAGGTCGCCATAGATAATATATCATTATCAGTGATATGAAAATCTGAAAGATATTATAGCTAATTAATGAAATGATTATGGAAAAAATATATAAAAATAACGCCAAAAACCATGTAAAAGCCCATCCTTTTAACAATCCAATAGCAATTATCAAGTATACTGGGATCATAATAAGATAATAATAAGAAAACGCTCTCAACAGGTCTGAGGTTTCATAACCTGGAGTGCGCTGAAGATTGTAATAATAAAAAACCATAATAAACATTGCAATAACTGATAAAATTGCTAATATTGTGATTCCCAAAGGTCTTTCTTTTTTATTCACTTTAATCCCATCTTTTAATAAAACAAATCATTTTTCCAATATATAGCATTTTTTAAAAAGGTTATATCGGATTTAATCATAAAACATAATACGACTCTTAATCTCTCATCACTGTACATTTGATTAAAACCTGTTAGGTATGACAATTTTGGTTCTTCATTCACCTGTTAGTTGTTCTAACTCATCCCATAGCCGCTTTCCCATTATCTCATCATTCATTGCCTTGTCACGTTTATTGATGCGTTTATTTAGTTTGAATAGTGCTCCATTGATTGCACTTCGATCTTTATACTTTAGTATCAGGTCTGCTATGGGTTCTCCTGCGACTGGGGGTGGTTTTGCAAAGAGTATTGTCAATACTTTATAGAAGAAACCCAGGAATCCTTTTGGCCATCTTTTTTTCAATTCTGGGTCTTTTTTATCAATGACGAATGAAGGATTGAATGCTACAGAAGAGATCTTTCCAGAGTGTCGTCGAGCTAGCTCTGCAGCGATTACTCGGTTCCCCATCTTGGTTCTTTCAAATGCAATCCCTGTCTTGTGATTTTTGATGCTTTCAAGATCATCCCAGTCGAATTCTTTATAGGTTGAATTAATAACATGAATGACTAATCCATCTGACTGCTGCATTCTCTCAAGTAACAGCTGGGTGAACAGAAACGGTCCTATCATATTGGTGGCAAACATCACCTCATGGCCGCTGGGTAAGATGGTCGGACCATTTTGAACCAAAGAAGCAACAGAGAATATCAGCCCATGTATTTTCGGGAATCGTTTCATAGCCTCCGTTGCTGCATGTTTCACAGATTCCATATCTGAGAAATCGATGACCAACGTGGCAATATCCTTATCCTGGTATTTGATCTGGTTTTCAGATAGAATGTTACGTATATAATCAGCTCTAGCTTCTAATGTTACTTGCTTACGACCGAGTAATACAACTACTGCACCACGTTTTGCAAGTGCAACTGCTGCACCCCCTCCAATACTTCCAGTCGCTCCAGCAATCAGTACTGTCTGTTTATTCATCATTTTGATAATCTATCCTGCTTTTAAAAATCCTGCTAGGTATGATATTATATCTGAAACTCTTATCATAATACATAATCCAACTCTTAGTCTCTAATTACTGTACATATATAGAGGTTCAAATTGGAATCATAAAACATGAATGGAAATACCTAAATGTATGAAAATCCTAATCAATTACATATCTTGCAACACTTTCCCCCGCCAAGTAACCCGTAGAAAAAGCTTCCTGCAAGTTATACCCACCTGTATCACCATCAATATCAATCATTTCACCTGCAAAAAACAATCCATCTATCACTTTTGATGACATTGTCCTTGGATCAATTTCTTTTAATGATATCCCACCCATGGTGATCATCGCCTTTTCTAACGATTCAAAACCAATTATTTTTAAAGGAATTCCTTTTAAAAACGATACTATCTTTTTTCGATCACTTGCTTTCAACTGACTCACAGTTACCTTTGGATCAATTCCTAAATCATTCATTGCAAGATCTATAAGCCTGTAGGGATACCGTTTCTTAAGGACCGTAGAAACACTTTTTTTATAATTATTTTTTAATTCGTTCATTAGTGTTGTTTCAACTTCTTTTATACTCTGTTGTGGTATTAAATCTATGAAGGCAGAAATGGTAATATCCTTCTGTAGTAGATTTACTATTTGACCTGAAATTGACAATATAAGAGGGCCAGAAATACCATTTCTTGTAAACAATAGATCTCCTATATTTGATGTTATTTTCTTTGTATCAAATGTAAAAACAACACGAACTTGTTTCAGTGATAATCCATTTAGTGCAGCTGGATATTTTTTATCCGTAAGGAGTGGAACAAGACCGGGGCGCAATGATACGATGGTATGACCAAGTCTTTCTACTATTTTCATACCTTCACCATCTGATCCTGTTGACCTATAGGTAATCCCACCAGTAGAAATAATTAAACAATCTACTTTTAACTGTGAACCATTACGAAAATATACTGCTTTGACTTTTTTATTTTGAACCAAGATATCAGTTAATTCAGTGTTAAAGATTATTTTTACATTATTATTACCTAGCTCGTTTTCTAATGCATCACGAACACTGGATGCACTATTTGTCTTTGGAAAAATTTTACCATCACGTTCAGTAATTAAAGGTAATTTCCTAGACTCAAAAAACTGAATAAGATCATTATTAAAAAATACTTTACACGCATCTCTTAAGAAATTACCATTCCCGGCATATCCTTTTAAAAAAGACTCAAGAGGTTCTGTATTGGTTAGATTACATCGTCCATTCCCAGTTAAAAGAAGTTTTTCTCCTAAAGCAGTATTTTTCTCCACAAGTATTACATTTTTAACAAGTTGACTGGCTCTGATTGCAGCCATCATACCAGCAGGTCCACCACCAATTATAACAACTTTTTTTATGTTATTAATCATTTTATATTCCTTAAGATTTCTTCTTTTTGTTGTGTTTAATCGAAATCATGCTTTTAATAGTCTCTTATTATTCTAGAATGAGAGAAAATTTTTCTCGGAGAAAAATAAGCTAAGACTCGTATTACTGTACATAGATACGAGGCTTAAACCTCCCTGTTCAAAAAACATCAACAAAAATTCTACCAAGAAAAACATTCCCAAATCCCTGTTCTATTAATCATTTGATTTTCTAACAGCAATATCTGTCTGATGGATGTTAAGAGGATTGAAAAAACATTACCTTATATATCTTAATTTGAATTCATTCCGATTGGAAGGAGAATATGAAAATCGAAATATTAGGAAGTGGTTGCGCAAAGTGTAAATCTGTTGAAAAACTTGTTAGAAGTATCGTTGAAGAACTTGGAATTCAAGCCGATATTATAAAAGTTGAGGATCTACAAGAGATTGTAAATCGTGGAATTATGATGACACCAGCAGTTTTTATAGATGGAGAAGCAAAAATCGTTGGTCGTATTCCAACAGCAGATGAATTAAAAAAATTACTTCAATAAAAGGTGACAAATTGAAAATAAAAACTCTATTACCAACTTTGCTCATGGTTGCTATTCTATTATTTTTAAGTGGTTGTACTAGCAATAATACTAGTAATAATACTTCAGATGATGATTCCAATTGGCTAGAAAATTATACACCTGTACATACTATTGGAACCGGTTCAGATGATTTCTGGATAGAATTTCCTGCGGGCAATGATAATTTTGGACAACCTATTGAACATTTTAACTGGGTCACAGATACAATTGATAATAATTGTGTTTTATTTGTTGTTCATAGAACAGGTTGCACTGGTTGTAAAGAACAAGGCGATCTTGTTATTACTCTTGCTGAAAAATACGATGAAGATGTAGATTTTCATGATATTGATGCAGTATCTGATGCTACTGCAGAAATTCAACAGATGTCAAATGAGGCATATCTTTATGATCCAAATGGAGAACCAGGTTATATTGCCCTTACGGGGGTTTTCACCTACCTTGAGGATAATGGTGAAATTAAGATTGGTTGGCATAGCTGGGAGCTTGATGTCGAAGACTCCGTGATGGAAACTTGGATTAGAGATGCGATTTACTATTATAACATAAATAGTGAAGGTTGAGTTTATGAAAAAATTATTAGCTGCTGCTATTGGTGCTTTTATTATTTTTATTTTAGTTCTTGCTTTTTTTCCATCCCTTTTACAAACTGGGCAATTTGAGATAAAACCAGCACAAGATTTCACAGCAGTTGATGAAAATGATATTGAGTTTTCACTAGGTGATTTTAAGGGTAATGTTACGCTTATTCACATTACAGGTTTAGAAACTCCTCTTTGTATTGAATGTGAAGAGGAGATGATAGGGCAATTGGAACAATTAGAAAAACTTTCAAAGTTAAATGATGATGTTAAAATAATTACTTTAAATATTCGTAAAAACCCTTATTCTACAACTGGTAAAAGTATTGCAGAAAAAACTTATGGGATAAATATTAGTTGGAATTGGGTTGAAGACTATGAGCCTTTTCAATTTGCTGGATTTTATCAGGAATATTGGATATATAATGGGGCTTTTTCCAATCCTACAATTATTTTAATTGATACTAATCAGAGCATCGTTGGTGTATATAATATTTACACTCTTGGAATAGGTAAAATTGATGGGATTCAAACTGTTGAATCATTAAATCAAGATGTTCAGCAGATAAAATCTGGTGAATGGGATGAATTTAAGGGAGAGGATTATAACGAAGGGATAACATTTATTGGGATTTTTGCTCTTGGTATTTTAACAGCCTTATCACCTTGTTCTATTGCACTTCTTGTTGCCATGATTTCATATGTTGGTTCACTTAAAAAACAAGATAAAAAGGAAAATATGAAAAATTATTCAATGCGAGGATTATGGATTGGGGTCGTATTTACGTTAGGAATGTCATTAGTGTTTTTTATTTTTGGTTTAATAATCTCATCTGTTGGAATATTTGTAGAATTATCAGCTATGTTTTACTTAATATCTGGAGTTATACTAATAATTCTTGGAATAAATGTTTTCAAACCACTAAATGAAATCATAAGTTACAGAAAAGAAAGTAATACCAGTTCAAAGGTTATGGATAAAGGTAAAAACATTTTTTTAAAACTTAGTAAAAAATCAATTTATCTTGGAGCCTTTTTCTTAGGAATTTTATTTTCAATTGGATGGGCACCATGTGCAATGTCTCTAATGATGCCTGTTTTCATTTTAACACTTTCTCAGAAAATATCTATTATTACGGGGGGCTTACTGTTATTTGTTTTTGGTCTTGGCCATGGGGTTCCCATTATCCCATTATGTGCTGTTACAAGCAGTGTTCGTGGAAAACTTGGCAATAAATATGTATCTGCGGGTAAATGGATGCAGAGAGGATTTGGTGTGATAATCATTATTATTGGGATAATCATGGCATTAAGGTTTTGGGGTATTAATTTCTGGTAACCTTTAAAGGAGAAACATCTAATCTTTTACCGGTAAAAAAGGTATTCAAATCTCCCCCCCAGCGTTCCAACAGGAGTAAAAAGGCCTGTTTCAAATATAGTCCCCAACGCCTTTTTACCGGTAAACTAGACTCCAAATCTCGTTTTGTTTGATATGAGGATGATTAATAGATAATAAAAATCTAAGAAAAATATAATAGTTAATGTGGATATTCGTTAGAGTGACAAATATGTTGAAGAGAACTAGAAAGACAATTTGGACAAAATATAATTGTTTCGCTTTTTTATATGACTTAGATGATCGATTATTCTTAGGTACAAAAAATGTTCTTAGGAAACGGGTGATTGAGCTTACAAAAATAAATGAAACAAAACTTGTGTTGGATCTTATGACAGGAACTGCTGATTCATCAATATTAGCAGCTAAATCTGGTGGAAAGATCATAGGAGTAGATTTTTCTAAATCAATGCTAAAGATAGGTGATCGTAAAATTTCAAAAAAGGGATTGAAAACAATTTCATTATTACAGGCTAATGGAGAATCCCTACCTTTCAAAGAAAATACTTTTGACACAGTTATTTGCACATTTGGAATTGATACGGCCTATGATCCAGAAATGGTTATATATGAAATGATTAGAGTGGCAAAGGAATCTGCCCTTATAGGTGTAGCATATAAATCATTTCCAAAGAATTCAATAGTTCGTATTTTTGACACCTTAATTGTAATATATTTGGCTTTATTTTGGAAATGCAGAAATGTAGCTATAAAACCACTTTTTTTAAAAGCAGGGTTGAATAATCTAAAAGAAGAATCTTATTATTTTAAGATGGGAGAAATACTTATTGGAAAAAAACTACGCAAGAATACGAAAAAAAAATGTTAACTAATAAAATATATGCTAATTTACCTTGATAATAGAAGTTTTTTTTCATTTGCTTTAGATTTCAGATCCTTCACAAAAGAGATAAAGAGTTGTAATGTAAAGATTGTAAGGATGCTAAAAACAATGCAGAATCAACAGATATAAAACCTAATTTTATACTAGTAAGTTAGGAGTTCGCATCCCGATGCGGGCATTCACTTTACAGGAGAAAACATGAATTTTTTACCGGTATAAAGTATAGTCAAATCTCCTCCCCAGCGCTCCAACAGAAGAAAAATAGCCTGTTTCAAATAAAGTCCCCAACGCCTTTTTACCGGTAAACTCATGTTTGAATCTTGTTCTCTACTCTTTTTTGTTACATTTATCACAGTTTTTATCCTTCTCGTAACATTTAAATTAAATTAGTTGATAACAACCGCTGCAGGACGGAAAACAGTTTATGCAAAAAAGCTTAGTTAGGAAAGGATTAATATTAGGAATAATATTTTTATTTATTGGAGTTAGTATAGTACCAGGTATTAGTAGTAATGTTAGAGAGGCAAAAAAATTTGAAGTAAAAAAGGAATCTGCAGAGTTACAAAATCGTGGTGATCCTGTTATTATTTATGTTGATACCAGCGGGATTGATCGTATGACTAGATTAAATGCTACTGAGAGGGCGCAACTTAAAAGTGCTTTATTAGCTCATATATGGGCAAATTTTAACGAAACTGTAGGAGCTGAAAACGTTACGGTTACTAACGATTCAAATCAAGAAGAGAATGCTAATCGTACAATTAACATCATTGAGCGGACAGGTGCAACTCATTGGGTTCGACCAGGTGGAGGATCATGGATTGAGTTTTATTACGGCAGATGGCGTCATGGACGATCAGAAGTTGAAGTATACCTCAGGAATTTTGTTAGACGCCATGCCGATGATTATAAAGACGATGGAGTATGGAATATCACTAGGCTTGCAAATGCTATTGGACGAACAGCGGCTCATGAAGTAGCACATAGCTACTGTGTTGGTCATAATCATCGAACTGGAGAAAACGTAAGTAAAATGACTGATGGAGAACTTGTAAATTCAACAACCAGAGGAAGACATGAATGGCATTTTGATAATCATACACGAGATGTATTAAGGCGAAATTGGGGTAATCCTCCTTGTGATTCTGCTGTTGATTACGACATGGACGCGCTTACAATGAATTATTGGGGCCCTCCAACGATACCTGAAGATACATGTGAATTTGCTTCAACAGATGCAATATTCTCATATTTTGGAGAACTAGCTTCCTTATTTGAATTTGGCTGGCTTGGAGAAGATACAGATGATGGCATATATGATGGAAATAGCTATTTTGATTTTATTTACAAATCAAGTATGAGTTATAACCCTGATCAAGACGCTGAAATGATAACGTTTCTAAAAGGCCATTCAGAACAAGTTCAGTTTCTTTTGAGAGGATCCCTAGGTAGCCCTTGGGATGGACAATGGTTCCCATTGGATAGAGATAATGCTGTTCTCTCTGACTTTATTACAGATCCTAATGGAAAACAAATAGCTCGAAATATTGCTATGATGTGGGATGTAGATAACGATGGAACGACTGATGTAACTGTCAACCTTGATAGTCTCTCATATGGAAGCATGAGTAATCCATACAATGGTTTCACATATGAACAAGTATTTCCAAATACCCTGCCAAATGCTCCAAATAAACCTGATGGTCCAACATATGGTCAACCAGGTACCGAGTATACCTTTTCTTTCAGCGCAGATGATCCAGATGGAGATCAAGTCATCTACTATGTAGACTGGGATGATGACTCAGATGGTATGTGGTTTGGACCCTATGACTCAGGAGATATAGTAACAGCTTCACATATATGGGAAGAAATAGGTACATTTGCTGTTAAAGTAAAATGTATGGATATACATTTTGCTGAAAGTGATTGGTCAGAACCACTTTCAGTTTTTGCCTTAGAAGGATTCTTCCTAAATCTAGCTGATTTCCCTATGTATATTGCTGAAAACATCGATGGATATACAATTAATCAAATGTGTGGACCTGCAGTAGCACAGATGAGCCTTGATTATATGTGGTGGAATACCTCAAGCGATCCTTTTGATCCGCCAACATGGTGTAATGATAGTGGTTGGAATCAAATAATTCTATTTAATCGTGGACTTGAAAATAATTCAAATTCAAGTCTTACTCATCTTGATGCAACAGGATTACGATATATGATACAGAACCTCGATCCACCATATGCTGATTATGGATATAATTTTGCAGTATATCATGATGCAGATAGTACAACTATGCTTGAAAAGATATGTTTATGGATAAATTATACAGCAGGAATTAAGCCAGGCCATCCTGTTCATGTTCCCAGTGCGGTACCAGCTTATGGGGATTATAGTAATTGGCTTTCAGTTCGAGGTATTCATACAGACGTTCCTGCTTATCCATTACCAGAAAGCCTTGAAATAAGAGGATTCTGGGTGAATGATCCATATCCATCTACACAAGGTGATATTGGTGAAAACAGTTACAAAATGGTCTATCAATGGCTTGATGCATATTATCTTCGATTAAATGTTGAGGATGATCCATATAATGGCAGTTTTATCGCTATTTGTGAACCACCACCAAGTGTAGATTGTGATATTACTCTTAAAGAATCAACTGAATTTTGGAGCCTACAACCACCTTCTAGAAAAGGTGGATCTTCGTTTTTATCACAGGTGTTTGATCATCTGATAATTCATGCTGCACGAGAAGGTGTAAAAGAGCAACTTATTCCTTGTGATGATGATTTCGCAGAGATATTTGAACAAACCTATCCTGGACGTCCAATTCTTATTAAAAATCTTGTTGAAGATAAGCATGATTACTATGCAGTACCATTTAATAATATACAAACCAGACAATGGATTCCAAGAGGTAGCCATGCACCACCACAGGAAGATATCACACTTGTAGTAGTACTCGTGGATGCGACCAATGGACAGTTCAAAGAAACAAGTTGGGTCCATGAACCAACCAACTATCTACCCCTATCAAAAACTGATGCTTTGGATATTGTCTTTGATGAACTCATTGATCTTGGATATAATTCCGATGAACTGAATATGCGAATGATTGATACAGATTTTGTCTATAGAGATTCATCACCATTTTATCCAGAATGGAGAGTCATCATTGATGAAATTGGAATGGAATTCTTTATAGGCCAGGATGGAACGGTTACATATTAAGACAAAATCCTCTTCTATTCTTTTATTTTTAATCAACAGGAGTAGAGCTTGTTTTTTTACCGGTAAAACCGAGTTCAAATCTCATATTGTCTGATGGATGTGAGGATGATTGAAAATTTAGTTTTGTAACCGATGTTGCAATAAAACATTTATTAGAAAGACATTTAAATAATATACTTACATCTAACATAAGATATTATTTTGCGGGAGGCAAAGAAAAAATGAAAAAGAAACTATTAGGTATATTGGTTTGTATGCTGTTGATTGCAACTGCTTTTTCAGTAAATGGATGTGTAGAATTAAATGATATTAAATCCAATATTTCCATTGATAAAGGTATAGCTAGTAGTTCAACTACTGCTGATTATAAATCGTTTTTTAATAGACATAAAGAAGGAGAAAGTAATATATTAAATAAAAACGGGAACTGGCAATGGGCAAAAGGGGCAGGTGGAACGGATTATGATTTTGGCGTTGCTACCACAACGCTTTCAGATGACTCCACAATTGTGATTGGATCTTTCAGTGATTCAGCGACATTCGGGAAAGGTGAATCAGCCGAAACTATTCTGGTTTCGGATGGTAGTACCGATATTTTCGTGGCCCA
>SDBT01015965.1_pt1 | contig 11916 bp, 12 predicted proteins | sample 2277101 | NCBI WGS metagenome assembly SDBT01 (sample SAMN10404973, study PRJNA504765) | marine sediment metagenome | isolation source: marine sediment core GS10_PC15, 103 cmbsf | place: Arctic Ocean: Southern Knipovich Ridge | collected 2010
TTGTTCTCCTTGAAAACGTCAAGGGCTTACTCAATCACGAAAAGGGGAAGACTTTTGGCGTCATCATTCAAACGTTGGGGCAACTGGGGTATGACGTTCAATGGATGGTGCTTAACAGCAAGTTTTTCGGAGTTCCCCAGAATAGGGAACGCGTGTTCATTGTCGCAAGTCTTGCAAAGGCGAGTCGACCCGAAATACTTCCTCTCAGCCAGGTCAGCCAGGCGACTTCTAAGCTACCGGGACAGCAAACAAATACCGTTAGGGCAAGCGAAGGGCCGAGGAGTTACGTTGTTGAATGTAAACAGCTTCCGAAAACGGAAGGGGATGCCCAAGGCGGCCGGGTCTACAAAGCCAATGGGATCAGCCAAACGATCACGAGTAAAGGCGGCGGCCTAGGCCAGACGACAGGGCTCTATCTGGACAAGATGCGGATCAGGAGACTGACGCCGAGAGAATGTGAACGGCTTCAGGGCTTTCCTGATGATTGGACACGGTTTGGTGTTGATGCTGATGGCCGGATCGTGGAGATATCTAATACGCAACGGTACAAACAAATAGGGAATGCCGTGACCGTCAGTGTGATTGAAGCAATCGCCCGGAAAATGGCGAAGGTTCGGTAGGGGAATGCATGACAATCGAATCTGTTGCCCGAAAACTCCAGCCGCTGATGCCCCAGCAGGTGAAGCACTGGATGCGAGTCAGGGACACAGCTGATCCGGAGTTGAAGGCCATGATCGAGAAGCAGATCATCACGATGGCCTACCGTTATCTCGGCGACTTTCGCAACAAAATTCTGCTATCACTTCCTCCCGAGAAGAAGGCGAAAGGCTCAATCGATCTGGGCACTGTGGTCTATGATAAGGAGCGGTGGCCGTTTGGTATTAGCTTCAATGAACTGATACAGAACACTGCCATTTTGGGCAGATCTGGGGCGGGTAAGACCAATGTAGCATTCCATATTCTTCAGCAACTTGTCGCCAGGGGTATTCCATTTGTCTTTCTGGATTGGAAGCGTACCGTCCGCCATTTGATTCCACTTCTCAAGAGCAAGATCGATATCTACACCCCTGGTAGGGCACTGCTGAAGTTCCCGTTCAATCCGTTTGTTGTGCCGCCGGGGGTTGAATCTCATGTGTACGTCACTCAAGTCGTTGACGTGATGTCTGAAGCCTTTACTTTGGGCGACGGCTCGCGAAGTGTTTTACGGAAGGCCATTGCCGGCCTCTATGAGCAGGGCAATCTCTGCCCGACAGTTAAAGAGGTAATCTTCGAGGTCGAGAAGCTTCCCGGCAAAGATCGGATGGGCGGCTGGAAGATATCGGCGATGCGGGCACTGGAGGGTATGGAGTTCTCCAATATTGCATCCGGTGATCGGGTATCGCAGGAGCAGCTCACCTCAGATCTTCTTCACAGTAACACTGTAATCGAGCTTGATGCGTTGGGGCAGGAGACCAAGAAGTTCCTCGTGCCATTGTTGTGCTTGTGGCTCTACCATGTGCGGCTGGAATCGGCAGACCGTGAAAAACTCAAGCTCGTGATCTTTATTGAGGAGGCCCATCATATCTTGCACAAGCGAGACCATCGGGCGAAAGAGTCTATTCTTGAGATGCTCTTTCGACAGTGCCGGGAGTTGGGGATTGGAATCATCGTTCTCGACCAGCACCCTCATCTGCTTTCGACTGCGGCTCTGGGCAATACCTATACGACCGTCTGCTTGAACCAGAAAGATCCGAGCGACATCAACAAGGCGGCAGCACTTTCGTTGGTTGAGACTGATGATAAGAAGTGCTTTAGCATGCTCCCTGTCGGCCAGGGGATTGTGAAGCTCCAGGATCGTTGGACCAGGCCCTTTCTTGTTCAGTTCCCGCTGGTGGATGTAAAGAAGGGATTGGTTACGGATGATATTCTGGCAAGGTATTCCGCGGTAAATCAGGCGAAAAAGCCGCGTTCAGGGCGGAATAGCTCTGTACTGCCTGTATTTTCGCGCGTTCCACGCGTTCCATTGCTTGATAATGCTCTGGATAAGGCCGCGTTTACGTTCCTTGAAGATATCCTCACCTTCCCAGACGATGGTATCCGCCGGCGATATGCGAGATTGGGCTTAAGTGCCGGAACGGGCAATAGGCTCAAGGAACGCCTGCTGAGTGAAGGCTGGCTGGCCGATCAGGTGGTCGAGCTTGGCAGGACAAGGAAGCTGCTGCTTAGGTTGACCAAGGAGGGTAAGCAAGTTCTGGGCGAAGAGGCTAAGAATCCCAGCCGAGAATCTCTTGTGCATCAGTACTGGAAGCGGTTTTATGGAGAGCGATTCAAGGAGCAGGGATACAAGATCCAGCTTGAAGCTCCGCGAAGATCTGGGAATGTTGACGTGCTGGCGGTGAAGGGTGAAGAGTCCATTGCCGTTGAGATCGAGACGGGCAAGTCCGATATCGTCAGGAACGTCAAGCAGGACTTGCTATCGGGATTCGACAAGGTCTTGATCGTTGCGACCGATGAAAAGGCCCTAGCTAAGGTAGAACAAGAGCTGGGCCGGGCCGGGCTGATTGGAGTTCAAAGGGTCGAAATCGTGCTGAGGGATGGGGGATAGATCGTATTGCTTATCGTGTGCTTTAGGATTTGCCTAACTATCTGAATTGTTTGCCATTATCATCATTGTGAAGGATATCAAATGGTCATAAATGGAGTTGCCTGTGAGCAAAGGGCTGATCAAAGCCAACATCTTGGAAGCGAAAGCATTAGCTGTGGATTGGCTGAAGTGTCGCGATTTGAAGATATCCGAAGGGCTTCTCCCATCGGGCCGCGGCTCAACTGAAGAGGATTCTTGCATCAAAGGGGTGGGCCTGTTCTATCTGGCAACAGTATGGTTTCGATCAGAGGGCGGGGGGTGTGCTTTAGATATCCGTGTAAGACCCAGAGCGTACTGGAATGCGATCTTGCATGGGATTCTGTTTGCTCTTCTCGGCTGGAGCCTCTTTCTGATTCATCAACTACTCAGCGAATGGACTTTTTTCAGAATCTCTTTGTTTGGCCTGAGTGTTGTCCTGAACATCTCTCTGATTCACTGGAAGGATAATTGGCTTTCGGGCAAGTTGTCTCGGATCGAACTATCCTTCTGGGACTCAGTTAAGAGTAAATTCGACTTTCGGCGGCAAACACGGGCTGCTGGCCAAGTATATCGACGGTGGAGCCGGATCATAATAGAGTTGGTGTTCACCGGCTACCTGGTTGTTCTAGGCGGAATGTTTTTGGGATTCTGGGGAGTGGTATTGATCCTGGTGTTGGGCGTGCCAATTCTTGTGATGATCGTCACGGATATATCTTGGGGGGATGATCCTACCTGGCACTGGCGGCTCTGGATCATGGGCAATATGGGCCGGTGGACATTTCTGATGGTGTTCGTGCTAGGAGTTGCGCCCATTCTCATTGCTTTGGAAACATTCATGCCACTGGAGATGTATAAGGATCCCGATTCTTTATCACTGAGACAGGCAATAGCAGAGGCCAAGTTTCGAGAAATTCGACCCGCAACGGCGAAACAGCTGGAAGCCGATATCAATGGTCGCCTCTGGGAGATGTCCACTCCAAGATCGCCAGAGAGTGACCCTGATCGACATAGGTTTTATTTTCTTGGCAACAGCGTAATGATCCTTCTGGTCACCATCGTATCGATTGTGTGTTTTGTGCTGGTTCCCTTCAGGAGACTGCTGAGGAGTCAAGGTCGGTGGGCTACTGAGGTCGGCGAGAAGGATGCCCGTGATGGGCCGTACGTCCCTTATCTCCCGAAAGCACGGGAATGGGACATTTCTTGGTTGCTGCGGAGTGTGATCGTGTTTCATGCGGTCTTCGGCGGCTTGATTCACATTGCCGCAACAGCGTTTTGCCTCGAAGGCTTCAGCTACGCCTTTTTGGGCAAGACTGTCTTGTGGAGCCAGACTGCGAACTTGTGGTCGTGGGTGTTTGCAGTCTCCAGAATACTGTTTGGAGATTCATTTGGCTGGCGTGTTGGACTATTTCTGGTGGCTGCGATCAGCTGTCCGGTTCTCATGATGTTGGGGGCATTTGCCCGACGGACACTCTCGAACGTTCTGTTAACAATACGTATTTGCATCAGAAAGAAAGATCGCCCACAATGCTTCGAACAGATTGAGTGCTTTATGGATCGCGTGTGCTCGCGCGAACATATCAGGAAACCTGTCCTGTGGCTGAGATCTTGTGACGATGTCGAAATTCGCCTGCGCGGATTACTTTTGTCTAGGGCTGCGGTGATTGAGATTTCACGGGGAGCAGTCGAATTGCTGGATGAGGCCGAATTGCAGCAGGTGGTCGCTCACGAACTTGGCCATTTAAGTCAGGGGATTCGAAAAATCGGCATCCTGAAGTTCCTGTCGTCCATTGCCCTATTCCCGAATCACTATCTAACGCTGTGTTTGAATTGGCCAGCTTCGGAAATCAAAGCGGATAATTTTGCCCAAGTGGCAACAGGGAATCCAGAAGCCCTTCAGCGAGCCATCGTCAAAATATCTACTGCCCAGATGAATTGCCTTCAGTCAAGCGTCAGTCGGCGAGCAAAATATAAGGCCAATAAGAACGGCATTGAAGGGGGTGTTCTTCGTCGCATATGTGAAGCGTTGCGAATAGAATACGCATCGATACGCTTTTTCTTCGGAGATCGTTTGTTGGGTTATGCCCACCCATATGTCTCTGAACGGCTGGATGCGATAAATCTTTCCCATCGTGAGGCTGCGAATGAATCAGAATAATGAATCCTGGTTTGACGTTGTAAAAAAGGTCGCGCATGCCTTCATCGTTGAAAACTGCGACGAGGAGTCAAAGCTGTTCGCTCCGTGTTGGGACGTGTTTTCGGCTCGGATTGGTGATCTGACTGATTCCGGTCGAGAAGGACTGTTTGAATCGAGTGTCATTCAAGAAATTTCATTCGCCAATGGTACTGCTCTGGACTTAGTAACTCCGATTGTCCTGGCGACGGTTGCAGAAGCATTTTATAAAATCAATGGCAAGTCCGTATCGGCTTCAAAGGCGGAAGAGTTCGTCGGACGTGCCGCGTTGAGGTTTGGAGCAGGTGCAGAATTGACCGCTAGCCTCATGCGTTATATTCCATCGCTGTGCATCGAAGCCATGGTCGCCTCAGAGGGTGCTGATAAAGCGGTTATCAATCACACGGTAACCGCTCAATACAAAATATGGGCCGGCGGAAAAACTTGGGTCGCTCAGGATATAACTGAATATGAACTGAAGAAGGATGAATACCTCTTTTGGCTGGACCTGAATGAAAAGTCCCACATATCTCCGATTTCCCCCGGCCGCCAAATTCCTCCCAGAGCTGTTGCGTTGCTTGTCTATCTGGTGGAGCATCTAGGAGTACCCGTTCCGGCCAACGATGTATTACGGGATGTCTTTGAAGATGATCGCCAGAAGATAACGGAAGATCGGAAAGACAAGGTCGAACAGCAGCTCTCGAAACTAGAGAAGTTCTGTGGGGATCATTTTCGGGAGCATCTCTTTGGCCTGTGGACTGAAAAGGGCTTGGGGTTGAAAGAGACCTTTACTGATAAGTATCTCTTCTTCTCTCGACTGTAATCTCATCTCGCCTGTCCGTCTCGAATCAATAGTCGGTCACATCATATCACCTTTTCCTTTTCGTTCGGCTACATAGGCCGCATATCTGGTCTGACTTGCAGGGCTCTTATCCCTTTCAAAATCCCTGAATAAAAGCTGAATGAACCAGTGATTTAATTCAATCTTCATTCAATTGTGAAGAATTCATCTATCGGTATTCTGGCTCTTAGGAAAACGAAAAGATTTCAAGGAGCCATGATGAGCAATCACGACACACCCAACAACAGGCCGCGCAATAGAGGCAGAGGAACAGGCCAGTCCATTCCACCAGATGTTGAAAGATCAATGAAAGTGTCCACGTCTGGTCCAGCCAGACCTCAGCGGCTCATAGCGGACCAGTCTGAACCTGAGTGGGGGCCAATGAGTTTCTTCATGAAACGTTTCCTGGAGGTCAAATGAGCTGGAAACAAACCATCGCGACGTTCCTGGCGGAGGCCTTACGGCTATCGATTCGGGTTTGTCTTTTCATTGACGGGATTCTGATTGCGATGGCGAGCATTTGGTTCACAGGCAAATTCCTGTACTTCTCGATTAACTGGCTTAACCGCGTGTTCTTCGACTCGCCTTGGTAGGAGCAGAGTAGATATGAAACCCCTAAGACGAAAGAACACAACCCAGATCACCACGGATTCTGTTACCGGCAGAGATAGGTTCTTGGGATGGAGCCAGGAGGAGGACATTCTTTCCGATCAGGGCTCGGTGGATTCAACTGCGGTGCAGCGGATATTCTTTCTGGATTGTGGGTGTCAGGGGGAATCTAGCGGCCAGTGTTTTGAATGCGGGGCGATCAGCTGCAGCCAATGCCATGGCCGATGCCAAGTGTGCCAAAAACCCATCTGCTTACAGCACAGTCATTTTCTTGAGGGGGATAACCAAGAGCCAATCCGGCTATGTGGAAGCTGCTTTGACAAGATTTCACGGAAGCAGACGCGAACGAAGGTTGGCAGGTTCCTGCTGTCGCTGATCGTTCAAAGGGAGGGGACTCGACATGACTGAGAAGTTCTCGCCACTTACCGAAAATGTCCTGTATTGCCATCGCAACGATCTGCTTGAGGATGAGACGGGGGCTGCGATTTTGCAGATATATCACGCGGGAGTCTGTGACAAGACCATCGCAGAAATGTTTGACCGTCGCGTTTCGAAGCATCGTTTCCATGAGGCTTTTCACGGGACAGTGCCGTTCAGGACGCCCAAGCTGGCGACAGGTGATTACGTAATCGGCCTTGATACCGACGGCAAGGAGCTTTGTTCGGCCATTCAGTATCTAAATGCCCACAGCCTTACGGTGGCTGGTTCCGGGGCCGGTAAGACGATGTTCGCCAGGTACAAGGTCTTGCAGGTTGCGGGCCATGTTGAAGGGATGTTCCTGTTTGACCTTCGCAAGCGGGAGTTTGCAATTTTGAAACCGCTCCTGGAGCGGCTGGGGATTGACCTGACGATCCTGAGGGCAAGGGATCTGCGGATCAATCCTCTGCAGCTGCCTTTGGGCGTGGAGATATCGGACTGGATACCGCGAGTGGCGGATATGTTGATCAGTGTTCTGGAATTGCCGCCACGGGCGAGCAAGCTGCTGCAGGCCAAATTGTTCCCGCTCTATTGCAGATTCAAATCCAGCGATAAAAACTTTCCGACACTGTTCGATCTCTTTGAGGCCATCAAGGCAGATAAGGGTGCCAACCATCAGGCCCGGATCGCCATTCTCGACAGTATGGAACCGGTTCTGCTGTCGCTGGGACCAAAGGTCCTGGCTTACCGGTATGGATGGTCCTCACATGAACTTGCTCGGAGGCATCTTGTCTTTGAACTGGGCGGCGTATCGGAGGTTGATAAGAATCTGATCCTCAACACCGTTATTCTTTCTGAGTTCAGTTCCCGAATCTCCCGCGGTATATCCAACCCGAAAATGAACCTTTGGATATGTCTTGATGAAGCCCAGCGGATATGTTCTTCATCGGGCCAGACTTCTGCAATGGCAGATCTTATCGGCTTGGTCCGGGGCACGGGGATCGGTCTGGACCTGAGCCTCCAGGGCACCAACGACGTACTGCCGCAGATCATCAGCAACACCGCTACGAAGATCATCGGTCGATGCGGGAGCATGGCCGATTACTCAGCTGCCGGCCACAGTATGGGGCTTAACGCTGAGCAGATTCAGTGGGCTCAGATGAATCTCAAGCCGGGCCTTTTTATCGGGCAGTTGGCCGAGGGATCGTGGCGATATCCATTCGTGTTCCGCGTTCCACTTATCAAATTCCCGACCTCTACGAAAGACGCGCAGCCGGATACCGATTTAGGACTTACCACGATCTACGCATCCGAGTTCGATAACTGGGGCACCACCCCGGAAATCCATTCCGACCCGAAGACTCAAGTAAGCGATTCTCTCTTTGGGTGCGATCAGGAATATCGCTTCTGCGAGGCAGTCGCAGCACATCCCATGCAGCCGTCGAGTACCTATCCGAAACTTGCCGGGATTGCCGCCAGGTCGGCGAAACGGATTCGGGAAAAGCTGATCGCAAGGCAGTTCATTCGGGAACATTCCTTCGATACTGGCCTGCGGGGAAGAAGTTCCATTCTGCTGGAAGCTCTGGAGGCCGGCAAGGCAGCAGTCGGCGAATACAGGGAGGGAAAACCATGACCATAGTCCTGATCATCTCTCTGGTCTTCTGCATACTTTTGCTCTCACTTCGGGGCGGCGGGTTCCACAACTACCTCGTCTGTGAGGCTGAGAGTATTCTCCGCCATGCGGGATTCGAGACAGCTCTGGAGCATCCCGAAAACCTACCGGACGGCGGGAAGAACTTTATCGACCTTATGGCCCGGCGGGGCAGTTCCATGGTCTGTATCGAGGTCGAGACTTCAGCCCGCAATGTCATCTCCAACGCCCGAAAGGCTCAGCGGCTGGGCATGCCTCTGATCATCCTTGTGCCCAACGTGAAGGTCCGTATCGCCGTTGAGCAGAAGCTTTCCGATCGCCGGCTGAGTCCTGGCGGAAGACCTATTTGTGTTCTGTTGATAGCTCAGTTGCTCCAAGTAGTTACGAATTGTTTTCCTTTGTTTTCGGCGGCGAATGGCAAGAGGGAAAACAGGAAAACAAATCCCCATGAGGAAACCGGCAATGCGTGTTAGATGGGAGCGGATATTCGGGGTCATTCTCTTTGGGACGGCCATTTATCTATTCATCAGACTCCAGCCATTTATTGGTCATCTGCTGGCGGTTGCCAATCGGGATTGGGATTACGGCGACCCGATCAAGTCGATCATGCTGGCTGTGCTGTGCCTGACGTTCATCTGTGGAATCAAACTTATCGTAACCCGGAAATAGGAGACCGGAATCATGACTGACCGACATAACAAACAAGACCTGCCGCCGGTGTGGCTCGGGCCATTGCAGGAGATATTCGGCCTGCTTGGCGACTCGCTGGCTGAGACGATCACCGAACGCACGGCGGGGCAGTTGCCCGACTTTGAGTCCCAGTCCAAGAAGACCTCGTACGAATTGCAGGCTATCAAGGATCAGATCGCCGCGATGGCAGTCAACCGAGAGCTTCTGGACAACGCCAATCGGACCAATCAACTGCTGGGAGCTCAGTTCTATCAGGAGCGGATCATTGAGCCAATGGTTCGGGGCTTGTTCCCGATCATCGACATGGTCTGCGATGCCTTGGAACGTCCTGGGACAGATCGTGAATATCTTCTTGGGCTGCGAGCCCAGCTGGAACAGTACCTTGGAGGTTACGGGATCGAGTCATTCAGCTGCGAGGCCGGCTCACCCTTTGATCCCAAGACCATGAGGCCGCTGCAAACAGCCGTGACCCATGAGGCGGATCTTGACGGCATGGTCGCCGAATCGCTGAGGTGCGGCTTCAGAACCACTGAACGACTCTTGAGGCTGGAAACGGTCAGTCTCTACAAGTTTGAAATACCGTTAACGACGACCATTGCTCAAATCGAAAGGAGCAGCCATGACAACGTTAGGAATTGACGCGGGAACGACACGATTCAAGACAGCCATTCTCAACTCCAATGGTGAGCCGCAGATTCTTACCAATCGGATGGGCCAGACCTTTACTCCGTCGGTCGTTTTCTTCGGGGATGATGGCCCGCTGGTCGGCACGGAAGCGGACAATGCCGCGCTGGGAGAACCTGCAAAAGCGGTCTTCGACTGGAAGGTGAATATGGGGACCGATGAGGTCCTTTATACCGATGCCGGTGGGACGGACTACAGGGCTCAAGACATCCTGACTATCCTCTTGGAGAACGTCAAAGCGGACGCCGAAGCCAAGACCGGTGAGCCGGTTAATGAGATCGTTGTTACCGTCCCGGCCAACTACAAAAATTTGCAGATACAGCAGACCGCAGATGCCGCCAAGCGGGCCGGGATGGAAGTGATCAGTCTGCCAAAAGAACCGACAGCGGGAGCTTTGGGAAATCACGTCTATAAACTCAAGAGCGGACGGGTGCTGGTTTACGACCTGGGGGGCGGGACCTTTGATGTATCCATCATCAAGGTAACCGGCAATATCTGTGAGGTCGTCGCAACCGGAGGAATTCCCAAACTCGGCGGCCGGGACTTCAACAAGCGGGTCGAAGCGAAGATTATCGAAGAGTTCGAAACCCAGCACGACTATCGGCCCGACACCCAGAGCCAGGCGATCTTCTATCAGGATTTGCGTGGCCGCGTTGAGCAGCTCAAGATAGCCCTGTCGGCCCAGAGCCAGTGCAATGTCGTCTTGAGCTGCAATGGCGACTTGCTCAATATGACGGTAACTCGTCAGGAGTTTGAATCCTGGGTTGACGATCTGGTCGTACAGAGCATCCAGCAGACTCAAGAAACTCTCAAAGAAGCTCAGCTTCAGTTCTCGGATATCGACGCCATTTATCCTATCGGCGGCGGATCGATGATGCCCATCGTCATAAGAAGGCTGGAAGAAGCGAGTGGTATGAAAGTTACCAGCAACTGCGAAGCCCACTGCGCGGCGGCACTTGGGGCGGCGATAGCAGGCCGGCTGGAATATGAACGGCAGGGAAAGAGTTATCAAGTGGGCTCAGTGACACTGCCGCCAATTAACTTTTTCATGCGGGACATACTGAGTTGTGCTGTCGGGGTATCGGTCCTTGATGAGCGGCAGCAGAGTGTATGCTGTGAGATTCTCGCAAAGGATACGCCGATCCCTTCCATACAGGCCCGCAACTTCAAGCTGGCTGAGTTGGGGCAGACCGATGTGCGGATCGAAATCCTCCAGGGACGCGAAGGTGATAAGACCGACGATTGCACCGCCATGGGGCACTTTGATCTGGCAGATATTCCCTCGCGTCCAGACGTCGTCAATCGAATCGAAATCACCATCGACCTGGATAAGGACGGCTTGTTGACCGCCTCGGCCAGGGACACCGTCAGTAACAAGAAGTCTCAACTCAAAGTCGATTATGCCAACGCTTAACCCAAGCGAAGGAGTTTATTATGAACTATCTAAATGCAGCAACAAGGGCGAAAGCCGAGGCGAGAGAGCTGATCTATGTGCTGATTGACTACTCACCTTCAATGGAGTCGGAGGACTATCTCCCTTCACGCAGGCTCGGTGCCATAGAGGCCAACCGGCGGCTCATCGAAGCCAAGGCAGCCTCCTTTGGCGATGACCGGATCGGAATCATTGCATTCTCCGGGGATGCGGAGTGTCTCCATCGGCCTGTAGCGGCCGGGACACATTGCGAGGAATTATACCAGTCGCTTGGGCGGGATGTATCGGTATCAGGTGGAACGGACTTTTCAGCGGCACTGGAGCTTGCCGAGGAGTCTCTGTTTGGCCGCCAGCACGCCATTACGACGCCAGGATGGCTTGGAAGGATTGTCGGCAGTATTTTTCTTGAGTCTTTCGATTCAGATAGTCCAGCCAATCGACCATCGAAAGCAGAGGATGATATAACCAGGCGAATTATCATGCTGACCGATGGCGAACACAATGGTGACGGCGACCCGGTGCAAGTTGCAGACCGGCTCAAAAAGGCAGGCGTCATCATCGAATGTATCGGCATCGCCGGCAGCCCCAATGAGGTCGATGAAGTGATGCTAAAGCGTATCGCTTCATGTGATGAGACCGGTAAGCCGCGGTACTGCTTCATAGGCGACACCACCAGCCTCATCAGAAAATATAAATTCATGGCCAACCAAATCAGGCCTGTATAGGCGAGGGTGACATGATCATGAATATCATATTGAATCCAATAGCTGCGGTTATTTACCTGGTTCATCTAGGAATCAATATCACTCTGCTGTTCCTT
>SDBT01015966.1_pt1 | contig 11915 bp, 13 predicted proteins | sample 2277101 | NCBI WGS metagenome assembly SDBT01 (sample SAMN10404973, study PRJNA504765) | marine sediment metagenome | isolation source: marine sediment core GS10_PC15, 103 cmbsf | place: Arctic Ocean: Southern Knipovich Ridge | collected 2010
TTTCATTAAAAAAATAGAATTTATAAATAAAAAAGTTCCAAGTAGAATTTCCATATAAAGTGATATAGTGCTATCCGCCCATCTAAAGGACATAATGCCACCTAGAATGACGATAATTGAATATAAGATAGATAAATAAGCATAAGTTTTCATATAAACGCCTAAGATTGTTTTTCTTATTTTGCAATGAATAATCTTTTTTTTAAAGTTCTTATAAAAATAAATTTGAAATCATGAACCTTTTAGACTAAATTTAATAAAAATTGTATATTATTATTCGTTTATAATAAAATTGATTTATGAAAACAAAAGTTTATAAAGAATTAAATTTAAAAGATTTAAATGAAATTGAAAAAATGATTAAAGAAGGATCTGTTATAGCTTTTCCAACTGAGACGGTATATGGTCTTGGTTGTGATATATATAATAAAGAAGCAACAGATGAGATTTTTAAATTAAAAAAAAGAGATAGAAGTAAGGCATTAATCGTTCATATTTCAAATATTTCTCAAGCTGAAAAGATAGCTAATTTAAAAGATGATTTTTATATTTTAGCAAATCATTTTTTTCCAGGTCCTTTAACATTGATAGTTGAAAAAAAAGATAATGTAGATATTTTATCGAATAATAATACTATTGCCATTCGTATGCCTAATAATAATAAAACATTATCCTTTATTGAAAAAACAGGCCCTATTTTTGGAACATCAGCAAATATATCAAATAATAAAAGTCCAATTAAAATAGATGAGGTTTTAAGGGATTTTAATAACAAACTATCAGTTATAATAGATGATGGAATTTGCAAAGATAAAAAGCCTTCTACTATACTAGATATTACTAAAGAGCCATATAGAATTTTAAGAAAGGGAAGTGTTTTAAAAGAAGATATGGAAAGTATAATCAAAAAAACAATTAATGAAGTAAATTAATGAAAGAAGATGATGTAATTGAGCCTAATGAGATCATAATAGATCAAGAAAAAACTAATGAAGAAATATCTGACATAGATCCTTTTAGTAGGTTTTTAGCTCGATTTTTGGATTATTCTATTTTTACTATTTTTTTAGTTATTCTATCTAAAAAACTTCCTTTTTTAAATAATATTTTTGAGAGCAGTGAGTTTATTCCTATTCAATTTGCTCTTTGGATTCCAATTGAAGCTGTTTGTTTGAGCTATTTTGGATACACCCCAGGAAAACTACTTTTAAAAATTAAAGTAAGAGATTTATATAATCATAAGCTAAGATTCAAATCTTCAATTAAAAGAAGCTTATCTGTTTGGTTTAAAGGACTTGCAATGGGAATTAATATCCTTAATCTAATAGCTCTTTTTTTCTCATTTTATAAACTTAAAACTTATAAAATAACATCTTGGGATAAAGATGAAAAATGCAAAGTTACACATAAAAAAAACAACAAATATGTAACTATTTTTTGCGTAGTTTTCATTTTTTTTACGCTAATTTTACAAATTTATACAAAAAACATTTAATATAAAGTTTTTTTTATTTATATCTAAAATAACTACACTAGACTGGTTAAGGGAAGGTATAAATTGAACTTAAAATTAAATAAATTAAATAATTTAGATTATTTTTTTAATCCTAAATCTATAGCCATTATTGGTGCTAGTGCAAAAAATCTAAGTGTTGGAAAAACACTTATAGAAAACTTAAAAGAATCATATAAAGGCAAAATATATTTAATAAATCCAAAAAGAAAGAGTATTTTGGGTTTAAAGACATATCCTAAAATAGAAGATGTTAAAGATAAAATAGATTTAGTGATTATTGCCACCCCTGCAAAAACAGTACCCAGCATAGTCAAAGAATGTTCAAAAAAGAAGATAAAAGCTGCAATTATCATATCTGCTGGATTTAAAGAACTTGGTAAACCCGGAATAGAATTAGAAAATCAAATTAGAAAAAATAAAGGGGATATGAGAATTATTGGTCCAAATTGTTTGGGTATTATCAATTCTTTAAATAAATTAAATGCTAGCTTTGCAAAAGATATGCCCCTTAAAGGGAAATTAGCCTTTATATCACAATCGGGCGCTTTAGGATGTGCTGTTTTAGATTGGAGTTTAAAAGAGAAAATAGGTCTGTCATCTTTTGTTTCTATTGGTTCTATGATAGATATAAATTTCTCTGAATTAATTAGTTATTATGGAAAAGATCCCAATACAAAAGCAATATTAATCTATATGGAAAATATAGCAGATCCTTTAGAGTTTTTAGTAGAAGCTAGTAAAGTTACTTTAAAAAAGCCTATAATTCTTATAAAAGCTGGAAGGTCATCTGCAGGATCAAAAGCTGCGACCTCACATACTGGGGCGATTACTGGCAATGATGAGGTTTTTACTGCAGCTTTAAAAAGAGCTGGTATATTACAAGTAAATACAATATCTGAGCTTTTTTCAATTGCAGATTTAATTTCAAAACAACCATTATCTAACAATCCAAATCTAGCGATTATAACTAATGCAGGTGGTCCTGGAGTTATCGCAACAGATTCTTTAGAAATTAATAATGCTTTTTTAGCAAAACTTAGTAAAAAAACGTACTTAGAATTGAATAAATTTTTACCAAAAGCATGGAGTCATAGCAATCCAATTGATATTTTAGGAGATGCTAGTGATGAATTATACGCCAAAACTGTTAAGGTTTTAGTTAAAGATAAAAATATTGGAGGGATTTTAATAATTTTAACACCTCAACATATGACAGAAGCTACAAAAGTTGCAAAAAAGTTAAAATCTTTTTCTAAGTTAAACATTCCAATTTTCACATCTTTTATGGGAGGGGATAGCGTTACAATAGCAATAGAAGAATTAATAAAAGAAGGGATACCAAATTTTCCTTTTCCTGATGATGCTACAAAAGCATTTTCAATGATGAGTAAATATAGCAAAGATTTAAAAAAGATATATCAACCATCCAATAAAAACAAAACTCTAATTAATGAAAACAAGAAGAAAAAAGCAAGTGAACTATTAAAAAAGGCATTTAGTAAAAATAAACTACTTTTAGATGAATATGAATCTAAAAAGTTGATTGAATTATATGATATTCCAATAGTTCAAACATTTATAGCTAAAACAAAAAATGAAGCAGTAAAATATTCTAAAAAAATAGGTTTTCCAATAGTTTTAAAGATATATTCAAAGACAATTACTCACAAAAAGAAAGTAGGCGGTGTTAAGCTTAATTTAAAAAATGAAATAGATGTGAAAAAAGCTTTTGATGAAATCTATTCAAATATAAAAAAAATAAAGAAACAAAAAGAGTTTTTAGGTGTAACAGTTCAAAAAATGATCAAATTAGATGGATATGAAGTGATTGCAGGAAGCACTTTAGATAATCAATTTGGTCCTGTTATAATTTTTGGATCCGGAGGCTCTCTAGTTGAAATTTATAATGATAAAGCTTTAACCATTCCTCCAATAGATAAAAAATTAGCTAAAAAGATGATTGAAAGCACCAAAATTTATAAAGCTATAAAAGGATTAAAAAACAATAAACAAGCTTTAGAGAAACTGCAAGATATCTTAGTAAAATTAAGTTATTTAGTTTTAGATTTTCCTGTTATAAAAGAAATAGATATAAATCCAATATTAATATCTAAAGATAAAATAATAGCTTTAGATGCTAGGGTGTTATTAAATCCTTCTCACAGGCTTAAAAAACGTTTATAAAGATTTTTTTAATCGTTATTTAGATAAAAAATAATTGAATTTAAGATCATAAATAGCTGATAATTAATTCTTTTAATAACAGTTCAAATATTTTCACATCTGTAGTATAATAGGTAACATATAATATTTAAGGTAGTTTGATGAAACCGAAATTGAGAAATACTTTAAAAACTAAAGAAATAATAGAAACTTCCATTAGAGTTATGTCTTTCAATATTAGATGGAAAGGTTGTGAAAACAATGAACCTACTGAGATATGCTGGAAATCTAGAAAAGAAAATGTAGCATCAATTATACGCTTCCACAAAGCTGATATTTTAGGACTTCAAGAACCTACCAAAGATCAACTAGATGAGTTAAATAGCCTTATTCCTGAATATGCATATTGTGGACAAGGTTTAGAAGATGGAGAAAATAAAGATCCTGTAAATCCTATACTTTATTTAAAAGATAGATTTAAGCTTTTAGATAATTCTATATTTTATTTATCGGACACTCCCGATATTCCATCTATCGGATGGAATGCTAAATTTCTAAGAGCTGTTACATGGGCAAAGTTTAAAGATTTTAAAACTGATGAAGTCTTTTATATTTTCAATACTCATTTTGATTATCATTCAAAATCAGCAAGAGATAAAAGCGCTAAATTATTAAAAGAAAAAATAAAAGAAATAGCAAATGATAGTTCATTTATCGTAACAGGTGATTTTAATATCTTTCCAAATCTTGGAGGAAACGAAACCTATAAGCTTCTTACAAATGATAATTTATTAATTGATGCTCATTTTAAATCAATTTTTCCACATCATGGCCCTACGGGATCTTGGTCTGGATTCAAAGAGCCTGGACAGCCTGGAATTAAACCAGATTATATCTTTGTAAGTAAATCTTCTAAAGTTTTAACACATGGTATCTTAGCAGATTCTTTTGATGGCAATTATCCATCGGATCACTTGCCTGTTATTGCTGAAATAGAAATTAAGTAAATTATTTAAGATCTAAAGCTTTTAGTAAATTACTATATACAACTTCCATACTTCCGTTAGCATCAACACTTTTAAGTTCGTCTTTTTTATTATAATAATCTATTAGTGGTTTGGTCTCATTGTTATAAGCTACAAGTCTTTGTTCTACCACTTCTTTAGTATCATCTTTTCTTTGAAAAAGTTCTGCTCCACATTTATCACAAATACCTTCTTTTTTAGGAGGCATGAATTTATTATTATATGGAGTATGACATTTTGAACACATAACTCTATTTGTAATTCTATCAAGTAATAAAGATTTATCTATATCTAAACTCAAAGCTATTATTTTAGCTTTATTATTCAATCTATTTTCTAAAGTTTGGGCTTGGTTGACAGTTCTTGGAAAGCCGTCTAAAATATATCCATTTTTATAATTATTTTTTTTGATATGATCAAATAACATATCAATTACTAAATTATCAGGAGTTAGATTTCCTTCTTTTATATATTTTAAAGCTTCTTTTCCAAGATCAGTTTCTTTTTTAATATTTTCTCTAAATAAATCACCTGTTGAAATATGAGGTAAATTAAGCTGAGCACTTAATTTAATACCATGAGTTCCTTTACCAGCACCGGGAGGTCCTAACATTATTACAACTAACTCTTTATCTTTAATATTTTTCTTTGAGCTACTCATTTGATGCATAAATATTACTCCTAAAGCTGTAATTAAAAAAAATAATAAATATATAATAATTTTTTTCATAAATAATGCTGATAATTTAATTAATTTCCTAAAGCATTATATTATAAAAAATAAGCTCTTGTAAACTTAAAAATTATTCAGTTTTAAAATGACAGGTTTTGCCAGATTTTATGGAGTTGGAAACAGGGCATGTTTTCATAGCCTTATCAAATAACTCTCTTGCTTTTTCAGTATCTGATGCTCCTTTAACTGTAATTGAAATATCTAAATGAGTTAAAACAATATGACTATTTTCAGCTGATTTATCCATTGTAACATCAATAGATCCTAAAAGTTTTTCAAATTTCAAATCATTTTTTTCACATATTGATTTATAAACAGCTATTATACAGTTTAAAACAGCAAGAGCATACAAATCCTCAGGGGAGTAAGCTTTTCCAGGACCATTAAATTCAGGTGGAATTGCTATTTCAATTTTAGGATATTCTTTTACAAAGCTTTGCCATTTATTTGAAATACCATAACTAGCTTCTGCTTGAACTACAAAATGCAAAGGGTACATAATACCTCCAGGTTATATAAAACTTACCTTAGCAAAAGATTTAATTTTTTTGCAAAGTATGTTATTATAAATATTATGTTAAACAAAAAATTTAAAATTGAAAAAAATAATAAGTTATATTCTCTTTCTAAAAAGGAATTAGAAGATTTTTTAGAAATTGAATATATAACAAATTTAAAATTTGAGAAATTTTCATATTTTGAAAATATAAAAAAAAGATGTGCCAATGCAGCTAAAGAGGGATATATCTCTAAAGAAATTTTATGGCATGGAATTTTCTATGAAAAAGAAATCTCAACAAATACACATCTAGATTTGTTAATAAAATGGATAAATCCAATAAAAGAATATGGACTTTTTGCTTCAAATGATCTAAAAAAAAGAACTTTTATTGGTGAATATTTAGGACTTGTTCGGAAATACAACAAAAAAATAGATGATAAAAATGCTTATTGTTTTGAGTATAACATAGGATATAAAAAAACACCTTATACAATAGATGCAAGAGAAAAGGGGAGTTTGATTAGATTTGTAAACCACTCAGACAAACCAAATATAAGCCCACTTGCAGTCCTCCATAATGGTATTATACATATTATATTTAGAACAAATAGAGATGTTAAAAAAAATGAAGAATTAACTTACGATTATGGACCAAATTACTGGTCTAGAAGAGAAAAACCAAATTAGGAATATTATGAAAAATGTAATAATGGGAAGAAATACAATTAAAGAAGTTTTAAAATATAAAATAAATATTTTTATAGAGGTATATACATCTGCTCACGAAAATGATTTTTTAGTAAAAGAGCTTAAAAAAAATAATATTTTAATAAAATTTGTATCTAAAAAAACACTTTTTTCCCAAGTTAAATCTGAATCTCATCAAGGGTTTGTAGCAAAAATAAAATCTAGAAGATTTATTGAATTTAAAAGGCTAATTGAAAAATTAGAGGATAAAGATAGATCTTTAGTAATTATGCTAGATTCTATTTATGATCCTCAGAATTTAGGAGCAATTTTAAGAGTTTGTGAGTGCTTTTCAGTTGATAGTTTAATGTTTTCTAAAAATAGAGGCACGGATATAACGCCTGTAGTTACTAAAATTGCAAATGGAGCAAGTGAACTTTTAGATATTTGTATAGTATCTAATTTAGCTAGCACAATAGATCAGTTTAAAAAAGAAGGTTATGAAGTTGTATCTAGTATTTTAGATGAAAAAGCAAAAAAATTAAATGAATTTAAATTTGCAAATAAAACTCTTTTGATATTAGGGTCGGAAGGAATTGGAATACAACCTCTTATTGTAAAAAAATCTGATGATTTATTATATATCCCAATGAGTGGTAGGTTGCAATCTTTAAATGTATCTCAAGCAGCTAGTATTTTAATTGCGGCTTTTAACAAAACCTTTTGATCTATCATATCTATATTTTGATAGTTCAGCTTTTAAATAATCATCTATTTGTCTTTCAATATCTGGTTTTTCCTCTTCTTTTAAAGATAGAGCTTCTAAAATTTTATCTAATCTTTCTTTAAAGTCTAAAAAGCCATCTACAAAAAACTTTTCTATATCATTTTGTGCTTCTTTTGTTGTTGTAGTTATTTTTTTTACAAAATGCTGCAAAGCATCTATTTTTAATGTGTCTTTTAACTCTTCTAATCTTCTTTCTCTTGTTTTTTCATGGATATGCTCTAAATTAAACAAAATATAATAGAAGTCTTTTAAAAGATTAAAAACAGCCTTAGCAATTTTTTTAACAAGACCATTTTTATCTTCTTTAAAATGAATTACTGTATAGGGGAAATAAGCTTTAACATTTTCTTTTATTCTATAAGCAAAAAATATCATAAAATACCTTTAGTATTTTTAATTCAAAAATATTTTAAGTATTAAAGATATTTAATAAAGATATTTTTAAACTTCAGTCCATAAAATTTCTAGATTAGAAATTCCTTTAGAGGACAAATATGTATCTAAGTTACTTTCAATATTTTTGCCCTGAAGTACAATGGCATATAATTCTTCCATATTATCTATTTCTTTTGTGATATCAAGCATTTCTTGAATTTTATTATAAAGCTCATCTTCTATGTCTTCATACCCAAGATCAATGCTTTCTAAAAGAGTAGACTTTAAAGTTTGCAAATTATCTAAAATAGCTTCTCTTTTATTTATAAATTCATGACTGTTTTTCACTTTTTTTCCTTTTATTATACTCTAATAATTTTAAGTATTTATAAAAAGCAGTATTTGCATTGTATATAGAAATTTCAAAACCTATACCTTTTCCTAAAAAACCTTTTTTTAAAATATAGCATTTAAAAAAAGTAAAAATTGCATGAGATATAGCTTTAAAGTAAGAAGCTTTTTTTATGTTTTGATTTTGCTTTGCAAAAAGAGTGGAATACTTATCCATTTTTTTTAAAAAATCAGATATATTTTGATAAGGAGTATGTTTAATTGGATTTTTTAAAATTTTAATATTTAAGTTTTTTGAATCTATTGTTTCATGAACTTGTTTGTTTAAAAAACTTGTTTCTTTTCTATTATATAACCTTTTAACAATATCACTTTGCCAGGATGCAAAATTTATTAATTTCCCTTTATAATAGTTATCTCTTTTTATTGAATAAATATTGTTATCATCTAATTTTAAGTTTAATATCTCATTTATTAATTCATCACTTAAAACTTCATCACTATCTAATGCTAAAATCCAATTATTTTTAGCTTTTTTACAAGCTTCGTTTCTAAGTGGCCCAAAACCAATAAATTCAGATGTAAATATTTTTACATTACGATATTTTTTTGCAATTTCTAATGTATTATCAACTGAACCATTATCATAGATAATAACTTCATCAAAATCTCTAGTAGAATAAAGAGTTTTATCTATAGTTCTAGAAACATTTTTTGTTAAAATAACAACACTTATCATAGATAAAAGATTATCATATAATTAAAATATATGATATGTTTTATTTTTAAGTAAAATTAAATAGGAATCGATGATGAGAAAAGCATATACCTTTGATGATGTTGCATTAGTACCACAGTTTAACAATATCCCATCTAGGACAGAACCTACTTTAAACAGTTGGCTTACTGCAGAGACAAAATTGGATATCCCAATTATTGCATCTAATATGGATACCGTAATGAGTGAAGAACTTGCTGATATTTTGATTGAAAGAGGATCAGTTCCTATATTTCATAGATTTACTAATTTTGATACTCAAGCAAAATGGGTAAAAAAATATAAAGGAAAAATTTTTATTTCATGTGGTATTAAAAATATAGATTTTCCTAAAAAATTATTAGATTTAGGCGCTAACGGAGTATGTATTGATGTAGCTCATGGTCATTCTGATAGAATGATGGATTTTATTGAAGAGATAAAAAAGAAATATCCTAAATGTGAAATTATAGCGGGAAATGTATGTACAGCCATGGCCTATCATGATTTAGTAAATGCTGGAGCTGATGCTGTAAAAGTAGGGATTGGTCCTGGTGCCATATGTACTACAAGAATTGTAACTGGATTTGGAGTACCTCAATTTACAGCGATTGCTGAGTGTGCAAAAATAGCATCTAAATTAAGAGTCCCTTTAATTGCTGATGGTGGAATTAGAACATCTAGAGATGTAGTTTTAGCTCTTGCTGCAGGAGCTAGCTCTGTTATGATAGGAAAGCTGTTTGCTTTAACTAAAGAAAGTGCTGCTCAAAAAAAAGAAATGAAAGATGGCCTTTATGCTAAATACAGAGGTCAGGCAAGTGAGGATTTTCAGAAGGAGTATTACGGTGGTTTAAAAGAAAAAACAACGGCAGAAGGTACTAACTTTTGGGCTAAAGTGAATGGAAGCGCAAATGAACTGCTAGATCAGCTTTTAGGAGGAATCAGAAGTGGCATGACTTATGGAGGAGCTAGAAGCATAAAAGAATTGCAAAGAAAAGCAGAATTTGTAGAAGTTTCTAACTCTTATATGGCAGAAAGTAATCCAAGACCAAATAATTAGAAATGTTTAAAGACTCTTATAAAAAAAAGAAAATATATGATCCAATACATGGATTTATAAAATATGACGAAATAGAAAAAAACCTAATTGATTCTACTGCTTTTCAAAGATTACATTACATTAGACAGCTTGGAGTTTCATATCTTGTATATCCAGGCGCTACACATACTAGATTTGAACATTCTTTAGGAGTGATGGAACTCGCATCTAAAATTTTCAAAAGGCTGCATACCTCCATTAGAGCAGATGTTTTTGATTTAGTTCCAAGAAGGGGATCTGAAGATTATAGATATTATAAAAAAATACTAAGACTTTCAGCTCTTTGTCATGATTTAGGGCATCTACCTTTTTCTCATGTTGCTGAGAAAAAAATACTGCCAAAATACGGACATGAAAGATGGACTTATAACATAATTCAAAGTCCTATTTTAGATAAAATATGGCAAAAACTATCTAAAAAAATTGGATTTGAAAATAGAAATATCAAAGAAGATATTATCAAACTGTCACTTGGTGAAAAATCACTTGAAAGACTTAAAATAAAAACTAAATTTACATCATTTGAGAAAATGCTTTCTCAAATTATAACAGGAGATTTTTTCGGAGCTGATAGAATAGATTATTTGCTTAGAGATTCAAAATATACAGGAGTATCATACGGCTTATTTGACTATCTGCAATTAATTGAAATGCTAAGAATATTACCCTCTAAAAACAAAGAGTTAGTTATTGGAATTGATGAAAATGGATTAGAATCTTTAGAAGCTCTTTTACTTGCTAGGCATTTTATGCATAAAAGAGTATATCAACATCCATCCGTTAAAGCCTTTAATTTTCATTTAACTATGTTTATGCATGAAATATTTAAAAATGGATTTAAAGATGTGGATAGTTTTTTAGATGAGTCCGACCCAACAGTTATAAACAGACTCAATCAAATTGTAAAAAATAAAAATGATCCTCTATATTTTGATGCTTCAAAAATAATATTTAGAAAAAAACATTTTAAAGCAATTCCAGTAGAATACGACATTACAAAAAAAGATATTGATAATTTTAAAGAAAAAAATAATATCCCTGGTAATAAAATATATTTTGATCTTTTAGAAAAAAAAGAAAAAAAATCTTTTAATTTTTTAATATCCAAAAAAAATTTTGATATGATAGAAATATCAAAGTATTCATCTTTAATAAATTCGATTCCACCAACAGAAAAAAACTGGGTATATATCTCAGCAGAGTATGAAGTTTTATTTTTAACTACTTTTAAAAAATGAAGATTGTTTATTGTTTATAATATATAATTGCACATATTTTAAAAGTTAAGAAAATGTCAATTTTAGAAAAAATAAAAAAAAATCTTTTAAATTTTTCTGCTAAAGAAAAATCATTTATACTTTCAGTTTGTCTATCTGTTTTTTTTATATCTTGTGATTATGCGATAATCAGACCAGCTAGTACCTCTATTTTTTTATCATATTATACTTCAAAATTATTTCCATACTGCTGGATGCTAGCTATTCCAATCAATTTATTGATAATATACATATATAACAAGTTACTTTTAAAATATGGTTCATTAAAGACCTTTTTTATTTTTATATTATCTATTATTTTGATGCATATAGCATCCGCTCTATTAATTGAAAAATTTCATTTCATGACATTTTTGCAATTTATTTTTAAAGATGTTTATATACTTCTTTCTTTTAAACAAGTTTGGTCATTAATTCATTCAACAATTGATACAAGTAAAGCTAAGTTTTTATATGGTCTTATGTTTGGAATCGGAAGTTTAGGTTCAGTTTTGGGGGGATTGATATCAGCATTATTTGCTGTTAAAATAGGTTCTCATAATTTATTTTTATTTAGTGTTCCCATATATTTATTGGTATTTTATTTTTATTTAAAAGCTTATAAAAACAGTCCAGTCTTAACAGATGATTATAATCATAATAC
>SDBT01015967.1_pt1 | contig 11914 bp, 7 predicted proteins | sample 2277101 | NCBI WGS metagenome assembly SDBT01 (sample SAMN10404973, study PRJNA504765) | marine sediment metagenome | isolation source: marine sediment core GS10_PC15, 103 cmbsf | place: Arctic Ocean: Southern Knipovich Ridge | collected 2010
CCGCAGATACCGCATGCTTTTACTTTAATGATCACATCATCCGCACCATAAGTCGGCCCGGGGACATCTTCATATTCAAGATGATGATATTTTTTAAGAACCAACGCTTTCATTTATATCCTCATTTGATCTGACGGTAATGTAAAAAAAATTAACCACAGAGTTTAACTTGTTTCTCGTAAATCATTATCATTCACTGTTAGTAAGCAACGAGTAGCGAGAGACGAGTACCGAGTACCAATTGCCGAGTACCGAGCATTATAAAATATATGGTATCTGGAATACAAAAAAATAACCAAATACTAAAAACGAAATCAAAAGTAATACCGCAAATATCCAGTGTGGCTTTAGAATCTTATATGATTCGCTGGAAAACAGTTTTGGCATGACCACAAAAAGACCAATCGCTACGCAGATTGCCTGAAGAGGTATCAATAACAAGCCATCAAGAATTGCACCGGTTTTGATGAGTAAAACCGGCCGAAGTACGAGAGTAAATACAATGATGATATTTGTGATAAAGAAACATACCAAAAAAAGCCTGAACTGTATTTTCCACTCAAATTTTTCTGCAAATCGCGGGATGCATATCCTGAACGAATCTGCAAGGAGTCTCGGCCACCCTGCTAATTGTGCCAGGAGAGTGCCGGTGAGGGCGACAGTACCGGTAAGCGTAAAAATAAATCCGCCGATCGGTCCCCACGAAGTTGAAAATATAGTCGAGAGTGTGGATACAACCTCTGTTCCCTGAGGTGCAAGTTGATTAGGTCTGAGAATACCCGCTCCGGCAATTAGAAAACCGATGGTAACAAAAATAGTAATGAGCAAGGCAGTAGTGGCATCCGTATATATTACCCGGAACCAGCTTTTAATATTTCTGGCACCATCTTCGTCAATTTCCCTGAGGGCAGTATGATCAGCGGATATGCCAAAGATCCCATCCTTATTTACACCATATCCGGCACCGATCACCCAGTAGGTATACCACACCTGGCTGGCAAATCCACCCGCCGCCCAACCCATCAATGGTAATATCTCCCGCCAGGGATTTTCATTTATTTCTGGATGGGCGACAGCCCAATCAGGTACTTCAGGGATCTTTAAAAGAAAGCCCTTAATAAAATCGGCAAAATCAGGGAACACTGTACCGGCAACATAAATAACACCAAAAAGAATGATAAGCACAAAAAAACTCATGATAATACGCAGAATCTTGAATCCGCTGGTCCATGCTATGACCAGTGCAAATATTGATATGATCCATCCACCCAGATAAGTGGATATTGGCAAAAGATTGCTGATAAATACACCGGCTGCCGTGGCAATTGAACCGATTGCGATTGTTGCGCTTATAAACTGGACGATCAATACGGTCCAGACCACCCAATGCTTTGGGCCGGGGATACGGGCAAACATATCAATCATTCCTTCCCCGGTGCAGACTGTGTAGCGGGCGCCTCCTAATCCGATGATATATTTTAAAAAGATTCCCAGGATAATCGCCCACATCACTTCGATACCGAGAATGGATCCGACACGAGTGGTCAGGATCACCTCACCTGATCCGATCATTTCCGAAGACCAGATCAAGCCGGGTCCGATCAGAGAGAGCATGACCAGACCCTTAGGAGCTGCTTTAATAACCTTCATTAATCATACCTGTTTGAGTACGTTCATTATTTTTGCAATAATCATTACTTTTTTTGTATTATATTGCCGGCCTGAAATCTGTAAAAATAGACATCACTGGGTATCTGAGATGCATCAAGGATTAGAGCAAATCTAATCCTAATCCTATCCTTTTCATGTTCTTTTCTTTTCAGTATTGATTTCATTTATTTAAACAGATTAAAAGTGCATTTTCTATTAACAGCTAATTTTCCTTTTTCACCAGTGGAAACACAGTACGGAATGCCGCCCCCTCGTTGCCCGCATCGGCGTATGGCGTCAATATCACACCGCGAGGTTCGCTAGTCCTATCATCCTCAAGGTCCACACGATACCGCCGGCGACTCCCGTCAGAGTCTGTTGGCCCAGCCCATTGATATCGCTGGTCGGGATCAATATGCTGCAACGTAATTGCATCTGGAATTGAGATTAAATCATCCTGACCAAGCCAGGTATCAATGTTATCGCGCACATCCACGGCCAAAACCTCCGGGCCACGGCGTATCACGTAATCGTTCCCTGCAAGCTGCTCAAGCACTAAGGGAATATCGAACTGCAACTCGATCTTATACTTTCCTGAATCTTGAAGATTGACATCACAATACCCTTTCAGATCACTGATATTCGGCATAAGCTTCCCATTCAGTTTTGTTTGAAAATTCGTGGTCCATCCGGGTACGCGGATGCGCAGCGTTCCTTTCCAGCCGGAGGGTGTTTTCAAGGTGACCGTACTCCCTCCAGATTCTGGGAACTTGCTATGCTGTGTGATGTGCAATTTTCCGCCTTTTGTGGCGAGCACTGCCTTGCTTGATTCAAAAAAGTTGACATAAATAATATTCCCTTTTGTTGCATAAATGAGTTGTGGCAATCTGGCGATGCCGCGTGGTCCCGACCAGAAACAACATCTTGTCGGGCCATGAAACCAATGCTTGGAGTAGCGCAGTGGTGTCCAGTAACACCATTTCATGCCATCAGCAGACTGAGCCCCCAGCAATGCATTGTAAATGGTTTGTTCTAGTGCATCAATGTATTTCATCCGCCCGGTAATTGCATACAGGCTCTGCGTGAAGAAAATCCACTCGGTAGTGGCACAGGTTTCCTGCAGCTGGCCATCCGGCACGTCCTTTAGCGACCCCTCCTCAAGATTCTCTGATTCTCCAAGGGATCCTGTGGGAAACAGATGGCTGCTTGCCAACCCATTCCAAACCTGCTCTACCTTTGCCAACATTTCATAGTTTTTCGTAACTTGGGCAAATTCAGCTACGCCGCCTAAGATGGCGCTGAGCATATAGGGATGTGCCAGATAGGGTTCACCCTTGGACAGCATTTGTTGTATGGGTGGGTAATACTGAATCACCTGCTCCACAAATTCGAACAGTTCCGTGTTGCCGGTATGCCGATACAACCGAACCAATTGGCCAATGACTACTACGTTAGTCATCCCTTCTATAATTTCGCCTCTTAAAAAACTTTCTTTCATTTTTTCAATGGGACCATAGGTATTTATAATCCATTCACCCACGCGGGATGCGGCTGCGAGGGAAGCGCGTTCTTCACGCAGCTCATAGTGGGTCAGTAAACCAATCATTGTTGTCCATTGATTCCACATGTCCCATTCTTTTTCCCAATCATTTAGTTCACGGTCGGTCGGCAGTTTAATCCCCATATATCCATCCGGCTGTTGGTGTTGGCGCAATGAAGCCGCAAATGCATCAACCATCGCCAGTTGAGCGACGTTGCCGGTATTGACGGCCGTCCGGGTTGCGGCATCCAGCCATTTCCCCGCGTATTCACCATCCCACATGCGCTCAAGAAGTTTCCCCGGGGAGTAATGACGAGAGGCAAACGCTTCAAGCATCTCCTTGCCGTAGTGATTAAACTGGTAACGCAAATATTTGATATTGCCTTTGAACCGCGCGTCGAAACGGCCGTTTGGATCAATCTGAACAGACGCCGGCGAAGATAGGGTGACGGCCGCATCCTCGAAGGAGAAATCGACATCAAGTTCTGGAATCTGCTGAGTAATAGTCTTTTCTGTCGAATTGTTATCTGCTTCTTCCACGGTTGTACAACCACTTAATAAACCGATGACCAAGAGTTGAATTAATAATACAGTCGTCAGTGACACCAGTTTTTTTACCATTTTGTACACCTCATAAATATTGTTGTTTTTATTTTTATATAAGAAAATGTCCATTTTATAACAATAACCGTTTGGTTTAGATTTGAAGCAGTGACCGGGTATACGATTTTGTTCTTTGATATTTGTGCTTCAAGATAATTTCAAAATCCTCCTGTTACAAAGGGAGTGTTAATCCAAATCTGCGCAAATTATTCTGTTAATTTGAGCGTCTTGCCATCGAAGGTGCCTCTAATATTAAAATTCTCACCCATGATGTGTACATTTTGGCCATCCTGTATGTAATATGCATTAAATGTGTACACATCTGCTTCATCTCCCTTTTCAGAGATGACCACCTCACCCTCGATTTTGAAATAATACGTGGCAGGCGGATCCTCACCAAGACGGACTGTGAATTTCTTTCCCACAAGGGATGATTGCACCTCTTCCTCGATAAATGGCGGTTTGAAAGCCAGATCCGGCAGCCGGCCATTATAAACGGCCAGGCGAATATCGCAATCCTTTCTGTCAAAATGGTTTTGCGGACTGTAGACCATCAGATACAAATCATCTGCAATCCGCAATACATCGGCATCATGCCCCTTGATTAGTCTCTTGTTTTTTGCCTGCCAGTGGATACCATCTTTTGAATAGGCATATCGCACAATACTATTCGGACAGTGTGGTTGTACAAAATTTGAATAGAACATGTGCCAGCCATCTTTGTCTTTGAGGACATGGCCGAATTTACACATAAAAGAATCATCACCTTCAATCTTGATATTAACGGCCTCATTGAAATCGAAACCGCTTTCCGTAGGTGAAGTCACCAAATACAGCGCTTCCGGCTCGTCCCAGCCGTACCAGTAGTACATGTAGTACAGTCCGGAATCTTCATCATAGACAACATGGCAGTCTTCAGTACCGGTCTGATTGCCAATGCCGATCAATCCCTTTTTCTTAAATTTTGTTCCGTCTTTTGAGGAAGCATAGGCCCAGCCGAAATTGGGTTGACTTCCTCCCCCGCCTCCATACCACATTTTAAAGAGACCGTCTTCATAGATCACATAGGGATCCCAGACGCCGGTCCTGTCGAAATCTGCCTCTCCGCCTTGCGGTAATACTGGATTATTCGAGTTTTTTTTCCAGTGGATGCCGTCTCCGGATGTTGCATGTCCGATCTGCAGTGATTCGTACTCCTCGGCATCCCATTCCTTCGAGCTGCGCACTCCCCATGCTTCGTAATACATATGAAAGACGTCACCGACTTTCAGTATAGACATTGATCCTAATGCGCCAGCGTCAAAAGTGCCTTCGGCTCCGGTTTGCAGAACAGGATTACCTCCATAAGGCTTAAAGCCTTCCATTGAGGCGATTTGTCTTATCGAATCAAGGACAGAGGGATTTACATCAGCGAGATTGTTAGTTAATGAAGCTTTATCTTCATTGCAGGAACAAAGCAAGTACAGTGACAGTGATAAAATGATAATAATTTGATGCTTCAAAAATCAATACCTCTAATTTTAATATTATTTCTCTGTTTTAGTTTTCCAAATTGATTTTAACTCATGAACTTTGAGCGAGTGAATTTTTGTATCCCCACCCTTCGTAAAAATGCTCAATCCTTTTTCCTCATCTTTAAAAGAGTCTTTCGTAGGTGTAAATAATTCGCTGTTTCTGATCGGCATATATATCCGTCCGTCATTGGCAAAAATTTCAATAGATACCTTGTCGACTAAAATTCGCAATTTGATTTTGCCATTATCAGGTTTGATATTTGCCTTTTCCTCCCCACAGGATAATAGATTCTCATTTTCACTATATAATATCGGAAGATCATTGATCACAAATCCAAAAGTATCGGCTCCTTTTATCTCGAATTCAGCATCGATATCCAGAAGTTCACTCTTGATGCCAGATAATAAATTCTGGTTAGGTTCCAGTGTGATATCACTCCAGGTGTGATCTTTTGTGTAAATGTTTTTAATCTCTTCCACCGGATAAGCAAACAAACGAATGCCTTCCTCGGTTGTTCGTAGTGTGAGCTCAACCGGGAAGAGTAAAGTCATATTAAAAGGCATTTTCCACATGGGAATTACACCCCAGGCCATCTGAATACGGCGTCCATCTGATTCCGGGATATTGCTGAAAGTCTGGGAGGCATAAAAACAGTTTCCATAATGAAATTGAATTTCTTTTGTCTCGGCTATAAAATTTTTTCCATTAAAATCGCCGATCATATAGTGACCGCTACCCCCGTATAAAATCCATTTTTTGTTGCTTTCATCGCCATCGATCGGTAATTGAAACAGTTCCGGACAGTCTACCAGAATTTCACTTTTTAATTCACTCTGGAATTCCCAGTTTTTGAGATCTTTAGAGGTAAAAAAAGCCATGGCGCGGTCATCAAAATGAAGAACAATCACCCATTGGTTAGTTGGTTCGTGCCAGATCGCTTTGGGATCACGATTTATATAATCGATATTTTCCTGAACCGGATTGCCCTCAAAGACTTTAAATGTTTTGCCCCGATCATTACTATAAGATAAGGATTGGGCAAACTTCTTTCCTTTTGACCAGGGGCTTCTGCCGCCTGCAGAAGTATATATAAAAACAATCGGTTTTTCATTGCCCTTCTGGAATCCAGTCGTATTGTCATGATCAACCACCGCCGAACCTGAATATATGGGGCCCAGATGATCTGGATGAATAGCACCCGGCAGTTCCTTCCAGTGAATCAGGTCAGTACTGACAGCATGCCCCCAGGTCTTATTATAGTCATTTCTGCTATGGTCCCAGTTGCTGGTTCGTTCTCAATATTCACACTGGAGGCAAAACCGCTTCCTAAAAATCCGACCATGTGATGAGATTCATACCCACCGCAAGGTCCATCACCAAATGCTGTACCTTCTTTTGTCCACTTCCCAAATGACTCTGCGTTGAAGTTTTCTATGATTATTGAACTTTGAACATTTTGGGAAAATCCTGGTGATATATTTGATAGAATAAATAAAATGAGCAGAATATTTAAATACATCAAAATACCTTCCATTTAATGGTCAGCATGTTGATACAGTATCTATGGATTTGGCATACCATTTCACCGACTCTATAGTTTGGGCTTCGGTAATGTTTTAAACTGCGGGCAGTAATCATACCCGTATCTTTGCGGACGCGTCCCGCCGCCATGTTCCTCATCACTGCCGGGAAAAGATGGCATCACATACTCCCAAACCACCTCTCCTTTATCGGTCACCTCAAAAAGACGACCGCTGGTCGATTCACAGATAAACGTATTTCCGTTTCTCAATCGCTGCTGAGTTCCCTGGATTGCACTGTAGAATTCCTCATCCTGGTACAACCACACGATTTGTTTTTTGACAGGATTAATTTCGAGGATAACTGTGATCTCTTCGACAGCAATTTTTTTGTCGCGTTCATAAAGTACCCGGTCCGTCCCGTTATCATAGAGCAGAATGTTTCCAGCACCGGGCATTCCTTTTTTGATCATATAAGGCTCATGGGGTCGCGAGATGCCACCAAGGTACTCTCCATGGTATCGCCATACCATCTTTTTTGTATCCCGATCTATGATATAAATCTCATCCAAATGTCTGGAACATATGATAACATTTCCCGGCTTAAACTCTTTATATCCTTCGTCATACCAATGATTTTCAGGTAGAACACCCACTGTGTTGGCATGTGTCCAGTCCCATTTTCCATTCTCACTGATCGGTATACCGGTATCATTGTTTAAATCCAATCCTTCATGGGCATGCCATTGCCAGACGATCTCTTTTTGCCTATTTACTTCCATGAAATAATCACCGATGATTTGGCACGATCGTTTCGCCGGATTTCTGATTACACTTTTATCTTGATCCGGAACCGCTTCGTGAATAATAAAAATTGTATTACCGTTCAACAACCGTTGTAGGTCATGATGTATAATCCCGGGAGATGGATAACCGGTGTCAGCAAAGGGATCGCCCGGCACTTCATACTCCCACACAAGTTTTCCGTCCCAGTCGTACTCGACAATTCTACTTCCCTTCATCACCACAACGTGGCCGTTTTCCAGCAGTCTCACCCTTTCCGTCCCTATCTCCCAGTGATGAACTACATTTCCTTTCATATCGACAATTAAGATCAATCCATTTTCATAAGGTACCATCGTATAACCATTCCAGCATTTTTCCGGCTTGTACATCTTCATGCCATTGGGAAAATCCTCAGCTATAAAATCTTCTCTTTCCTCTGCAATACAAACCTGAAAAACTAAAAATATAATCAAACTGTAAAGAAAAAATTGTTTCCACATCGTTTATTCTCCTTCAAATCAGCGAAGTAGTATTTAGGTTTCTATTCGATTATTGCTCGCCGACTTGGTGTTACAGATAAAGGAGCAACTACAACTGTCTGGTACATTCTTTCAGCAGGAACCGTTCCCGCAGTTGCCGGGAACACAACCTCACCTAAACTTGTATTGGTAGTCACATACCATTCAAAATCATCTCGCTGACCTGGAATAGTAGCACGATAAACACCACGTTTATCATGTGTCATTGCTATTGATGTAAATGAATTGCCTCCCAATATCCGATAGTATAATATAGGAGTATTTACTTTTCCCATGATAAGTGCTTTTATGTTGATGGATTCATCTGGCTTGACATAGGTTAATAGGGGCATACAAATGATAAATTTACCCCCAGTGTAATCTTTTGATGGATCTTTGTCAGTCGGTAAGGTGCCGCCGGCAGCAACAAACTCGGCATCGTATTTTCCTTCCACCCAGTTTTTCCAGGTGCGCCAGTCAAGATTCAAGATAACCCCCAAATCTACTTCATCATGTATGCGCTGCACCTGGGTACTCATCATTTTTTCCCACAGCCGTGCTAGATTTGAACGATGCCTCGAAGCTTCAGGCAGCTTTCCGGATTTTGTCTTTGCCTGATATTGATTTAATTCCGATGCAATGTTTGCCATCAACTTGTGCGCTTTCAACACATAAAACCAGTAATCGAAGCGTGCTAAATTACCGGCTCCCTTTACATGATCACGAAGTTCTCCCCATTTATTTATCCATTCAAACCAGAATTCTTCTTCTTCCCAGGGCCCCCAAATATGATCACTTCCCCAGTCGTCACCTTTGATATATCCCTGCGAATAGATGTCATCGGCACCTTCAATGAAATTAGTAACATTTCGAAATCTTTTATCATCCCTTTTTTCAAATGCAGCAAAGCAGGAAGCGATATGTTTAGCAGCAGGACCCGGACCAAATTCATGTTCGGCCCAGTCAAAATGAACAGCATCAATTTTAGCAAACCTACCGGCCCTATCCAATGGTATATCCGTTGTAATGGTTTCATTAGTAGGTGCATAATCCCATGTAACATCTTTAAAAGCGGCAAACATGGGGGCGATCATTTTAGTCCGCCAAAATTCACCAAGAAAGCCGTCGGCATTTTGTTCAAAGGCATCCCAGGCATCCTCAAACACCCGGTACATGTGAAAAGACGGTTGCTCCAAGGCATAATCATATTCCATCCATGTAAATGGCCACTTTATGCGTGTGGAGGGTATTTTATCGATCCACTCCTCCGTTTTCATTTGCCTACCCTCTATATTATAAGGAGGATTCATAGCAGCGTAAGCAGCGTTCAGATCAGGCAACACATCACCAAAAACATCCGGATCGCCTTGAGCACCTGTAATCCAGCCTCCTAATGCAAACTGATCGAAAGGTTTTTTAGACATACTGTTGTAAACATCCACTGCGGTTTTAATACTTGCCTTAACAGTGGCAATACGGACACTGTCCAGAGAGGCACCGCCCCAGGGCATCCAAATCTCCGTCGTCCACATCCAAAAATAATCAACGGGTATATCATTATAAATCAACCACTTGTACATACCTTTAAATAGTTCAGCGGTCGCCTCCTGGGAGAGCGGATCCAGGCCGTAAGTGTTTTTCAGGCGGCCCTGAAGCACTTCCGGGATACCATTGACCAGCGGTTCCTGACCACTTTCGCTATCTCTTCCTACAGGTATTTCCACACCCGTAGCCGTTTTTACACCCAATTGTTTGGCAAGTGTAAATACTTCACTAAACAATTTTGCTGCTTTATTAAATGAAGCACTATACCCGGCCTGATCCTGATGATAGGTTTCACCAATAATTTCAGATGGATAACCATCAGTAGGAAACAGTTGACTGGTCCCACCCACCAGATCTCTGGTATTGGTTTTTCCCCACCCTATAATGCCCTGGTGTGTATGAAAAAATGTGGCATCAAAAGCAAAATTGACTGTTCCATCGGAATTGAGATCATTTTCATGCCCAAGCCATATATTCAGATTGGGTCCGTAGTCTCCTACATGATCATCTTCCGGGTCATACATATAGGTGTGTAGGCCGACAAAATTCATTCCCATTTTGGGCAACTGAGACACATACATTCTCCAATCGTCTTTACCCCACATTACCGCACCAGGAGGAAAATTCTGAAATGGTTGTGCGCCGCGTGTGGTCCATTGCCTGCCATTTTTTGTGAGTGGTTGTCCCTTTTCGTCATATCCGGCTAAGTGTAGCGCTATTTTAGTATCAGGTACAACATCACCGTGAAAATAGAATCTACAGCCAAGTTTCTCAGCAAACCGGTAGGCGCCATATAAGGTACTGACCGCATCATCACCGGTAATCACCAAAATTGTGCGTCCCTTGTCGCTGACAGATTTGAGAAAGAAGCCGCCTGCCGGCGCATTCAATTGGATTACATTTTTTACCAAAGGATCTGCGTCATCGGCAACAAGAATAAAATCACCGTTAGCAGGTATTGAACTGACATCATCAATTATCAGCAACTCACCGGTACGAAGATACAAATAACGCCGCACTTCTTTCGCCGCCAACCTTTCCAGATGGGAACCGCCGGTGGGGTATATGACTGTCTGACCAGAAGATTGCCCGAAAAAAATTATCATAAATAATATGAGCAAAAATCTCATCTTATTTTGTACCAGGTTTTGTTCTTTCATTTGGATTAAAAACCTATTGATTAATGAATATTAATAGGTGATATAATTAAGATCTATAATTTTCAATTTTAAATTACGTAAACTATTTTCTTTCTTCCTTTTTTATTCATTTTTAATGCCTTGTTTAAACTCATAAGCACCCATATCCACAATACCTTTAATAATACGGGGATTATCGTCAAGATCTTTAGTAACGCCTTCAGGCACGGCCGTGTTATGTCCAGAATCGACACACGGTGAACCCGCCGATAGTCGCAGGTTGATGTCAGCAAACTGCGGATCCGCATCGATGTTACCGATGCCGGTATAGCCCCTTGCAATATCGCTGTACGTTACTGTTGGAGTGGATCCGGGATTATGTATTTCCGGATCCTTCGGAGCTGAGTTACCCCATACAATACAGTTGTTCAACATGGGGTTGCTTCTGGTATTGCAGATACCGCCCCCGGCGGTTTCTGCCGAATTCCCGCTAAGCGTACAGTTAATTACTGTTGGCGTACTGGAGTTGACATTATACATCCCACCGCCCGTCAGGTTGGCCGAATTCCCGGTAAAAGTACAATTTGTAACCATCGGTTTACTCTCATTGTTGTACATTCCACCACCATCTTCTCCTGCCGAATTACCGGTAAATTTACAATTCGTAACGATCGTACTGCTGCCCGGTCCGTTCATCATACCGCCACCTTCCTGAGACACTTTGTTATCACGGAATGTGCAATTCGTTATCACGGGTTTGCTGTTGCCCCAGTTACGCATCCCACCACCGTCAGCAAATGCCGAGTTTCCCATAAATGTGCAGTTGGTAATCGTCGGGCTGCCATTATGATTGCTAATGCCGCCTCCCCCGTCGTCCGGCCAGGTATCGAAATCGGCATGGCCGGCGGTGATAATACAGCAGCAACGAATAGCCGTCGCATCTGTCGAATTACCGATCAGGACATATAAGTAGTTTTCAGCGTTTTTGGTGAAGCCAACATCACTGCCATTGAGGGCACCGCTGAGGATTGACTCATGGACAAGCCACTCGCGCTGTTCGCGGTCGCTTTCGATACCCTCCAAACCACCGAATAGTGC
>SDBT01015968.1_pt1 | contig 11913 bp, 10 predicted proteins | sample 2277101 | NCBI WGS metagenome assembly SDBT01 (sample SAMN10404973, study PRJNA504765) | marine sediment metagenome | isolation source: marine sediment core GS10_PC15, 103 cmbsf | place: Arctic Ocean: Southern Knipovich Ridge | collected 2010
CTACTCATATCTATTACGCCCCCGCTGACCCGGATGATACCAGTAAAGCCAGCTACCAGGCACCGGTGCTGACCTTGCAGCTGACCTCTCTGGTTAAGGATGCCATGGAAGTCAGAGAATACCTGATTAAACATCGACCGAATATTTAATTGTGATAAGACAATGTTTAAGTTTTGTAAGCAAATAATCAAGGGCGAAATAGGACTGGCTTTACCGATAACGCTGGCCCTGCTGGTTATCGGTGGGCTGACTATCGTGCCGAGCCTGAACCTGGTCTTTACCAGCGCCAAAACCAGTAACATGTTGGAAACAGGCATGAAAGGGACTTATGCCGCCGATGCCGGCGTGGAAGATACCTTATGGTCGCTGGCCAACGGCCAGTCACCTCTCACCCAGCTGCCGGATAATATCAACGATATGCAGGTAAACATACAGACCGTAGATGAAGGCGCGTACACGCTGTATCTTGGTGAATTCATCGAGCCGGGCGAGCACAGCGATTACCTTGACGTGACCGGTAATATGACCTGGGACGCCGGGGCCGATGCTTATAAATACACGATTACCATCACCTGGCAACCGGGCTCTGGAGCACCGACAATACACCTGGAAGGAGTTGGGGCAAGAATTCCTGTTGGGTATAGTTATCAGGCAGGGTCGGCGGCTGACTTTACGGAAAACCTCTCCACAGATGAACCGGATGAAACCCCGGATGCACAGGGCGCTTACCTGCTGAACTGGGTGCTATCACCACCATATCCCGAGGTGTCTGAGACTGAACTGGTGCAAACTCAGATTTTCTACATAACCGGCTCGGGGGACCAGGGAGGCCATTACGCCTGGGTGGTCGCCAACAGGGTGGATATCGGCGCCGTGGGTGAAATCAACGGTACATTCTACGAAATTACAGCCACCGCAGTTCATCCGGAGAATAATAGAACCACCGCCAGAATCGTTGTTAATGTAATAATGGATGGTGAGAATACACACATTATATCATGGCAAATCTATAACTAGTTAGTGACTTTAAGGAGCAAAGGGTGAAACTAAGTAAGAAAAGCTGGTTGTTTATCGGCATCGGCATCTTTTTGATCGCCCTGGTGGGCCTCTGGATGGTCTACTCTCAGCAGTCCAGCGTGAAGACACAGCTAAAAGAAGAGTATGACCTGGCCACGTCAAGGTTGAATTCGATTCAGGTCGAGCAACTCGCGGACCAGCAGGAGGAACTCGAGCAGCAGCTGGATGATACAATCGCGCAGTCTGAAACTGCCCGGAAAACGCTATCAGAGCCGATGAACAGCATCATCATCACCGATATATTATTCAGCACGGCCGAGAGCAACAGCGTCAACATAACCGAGATTAAATCGTCAGGTATGACTGATGTGGAGCTGGAAGGCGTACCCTGCCGGGTATTACCGCTAACCGCTAACATTGAAGGCGAAGTCGACAACCTGGTGGTCTTCATTGCCCAGTTAAATGATAACCTTGCCACTGGCGTGGTCAGGTCAATTGACATGAACATACCATATACCGCCGGAGGTAAAAAACCTTCTGCCAGCATCCAGATGGTAATTTATACATACGAGGAAAGATAAGCCATGGCGCAGCAACTGGTTACTTTATACATCGATGATACCAGCCTCCGGCTCCTGGTCACGAGCGGGCAACGAGTCAAGAAATGGGCGGACGTACCTCTTGAGCCCGGGCTGGTGAAAAACTCGGTGGTGCTGAAACCGGAGGAGGTTGCCGCCAAAATCAGGCAGCTTTTCAAGGTCCGCAAGATAGGCTCAAAGAAGGTTATCCTTGGCATCAGCGGCCTGCATTGCTTCACCCGCCCGATTCTTCTGCCTCAGCTTCCCAAAGATATGCTGGAGGAGGCGGTAAGGCGGGAAGCAAAGCGGGTACTGCCGGTTTCTCCCGACCAACTTTACATCCAGTGGCAGCCCGTCCCCGCTCCGGAGGGAAAAGCACAGGTCTTCCTGGTGGCCATTCCCCGTACTGCCGCCGACACTCTATTCAATACACTGCGGCTGGCCGGCCTCAAGTCAGACCTGATGGACCTGAAACCCATGCTCCTGGCCAGAATGGTAAAGGACACGATGGCCGTTATCGTGGATGTTCAGCCAAACGAATTTGACATCGTTGTCATGGCCGGCGGTATTCCCCAGCCTGTCCGCACCGTGCCTTTCCCCGACGAGGCAGCATCCTGGCAGGAAAAGATTTCACTGATCAAAGACGATGTAAGCCGGACTATTGAATTCTACAATACCAACAATCCCGAAACGCCCCTTGCCGCCACGTTGCCCGTTTGGGCTTCCGGTGGACTGGCCAATGAATCCGAACAGTGCCAAGTGCTTTCAGACGGACTAAGCCGGCCGGTTTTACCTCTACCGCCACCGTTTGAGAGCCCTGATGGACTTGACCCAGGTCGTTATACGGCCAATATGGGCCTGGTTCTCAAAAAAATCGCACCGACAAACGGTTCCGGGCTTTCGGTAAGCGAACTCAATATAGTACCCGCAGTATATCAGCCCGAGCCCATTTCCCTGACCAGGATTCTGGCGGTGCCCAGTGCTGTCATCGCCATCAGCCTGCTTCTATTCCTGGCGCTGATGATTCAAAATACCTCTGCCGATATTACTGAAACAAGGGGCCAGTTAAATACCACCAATCAACTCCTTCAGCAAAAGATGGCCCAGAATCAAAAATATACCGACGCCATTGCTGAGCTCCAGCAGAAGATCAATAACGCGGAGGCCTCTGGCGGCAACTTTGCTCTCGCCTTGTCAACTCTGGAAACGCAGAGCGAGGAAGTAAACAGTAACCTTGAGGTAACGGTCAACAGTTTGCCGGAAACGGTGAGCCTGAACAGCATCAGCCATACCGGCAATACCGTGGCCCTCAACGGACAGGCCCAGAGCGAAGAGGACCTCCTGTCATACCTGAGAGTACTGGAGGCCAGTGAGCGGTTCTCAAGCATTACCATTACCAGTCTCAGGGGCGCGTCCGGAGCTAACACGAATTTCAGTGTTATTCTCGGTGTGGGAGAGTGAGCATATGGATATATTTGCATTGGTTCGATTAGCGGCAGAAAAGGGCGCCTCTGATTTGCACCTGGTGGTAGACAATGCCCCCATTTTCCGCGTCAATGGTCTGCTTCAACCGGAGGCTGACATGCCACCCCTCACCCCCGATGACATTGCTGAGGCCTTCCAGCAGATTACCTCTGAAAAAGAAAGGTCTGATTTTCACCACCACATGGAGCTTGACTTTGGCTACACGCTGCCCGATGTTGGGCGTCTGCGCTGCAACGCGGCCAAGCAGCGTGGTACACTTACCCTTACCATCAGGCTTATCCCCCTGGTCGTTCCCACGCTTGAGGAATTGGGGTTGCCCGATATTTGCCAGGAGCTTGTCATGAAGCCCAGGGGGTTGGTGGTGGTCAGCGGGCCCAGCGGCAGCGGTAAATCAACCACGCTGGCGGCAATGATAAATTACCTGAACTCAACGGAAAACAAACGCGTGATTACCCTTGAGGACCCGATTGAGTACATGTACTCAAACAACCAGTGCACCATCACGCAGCGTGAACTGGGCAATGATACCCTGTCCTTTGCTGATGCGCTGAAACATATACTGCGGCAGGACCCCGATGTCATTCTGGTGGGCGAGATGAGGGACCTGGAAACCGCGGCCGCGGTGCTTACCGTCGCCGAGACCGGCCACCTGGTCCTGACCACCGGCCATGCCACCAGTGCCTCACAGGCTGTGGAGCGAATCGTCGACCTTTTCCCCACCCATGAACGACACCTTGCCCAGACCCGGCTGGCGTCCCTGCTCCTCGGCATTCTGTGCCAGTCGCTGGTCCCCAGAATTGATGGCGCGGGGAGAACAGCCGCAGTTGAGGTTATGATAGCCAACCCGGCGGTCAAGAACATCATCCGTGAGGGCAAAATCCACCAACTGCCCAATGCCATCGTGACGCAAACACGCTCGGGGATGATGCTTCTCGACCACGCTCTGATAAATCTCTACCGGAGCGGCGCCATCAGCGGCGACAGCCTGTTTTCCTGCTGCAACGACCGCGAAGAGGTGGCCAAGCTTATGGGAACAGTTGAGGTAGAATGACTGAAAAGGTATTCTGATATGTTAAGAAGCAGCGCCAGCACAAGGCCTTGCTCATAGGCGCTCTCCCCTTCACCTTGTCCCCTCCTGCTCTCCCGGGAGGGGGCAATTCTTTTACCGACCTTGACTAACGGAGGAAAAACGCTCAAAATACGGCGAAATGGATATCGTGCCTATTATCATCATTTTTGCGGTACTCGGCACGGCTGTTGGCAGTTTCCTGAATGTGTGCATCGACCGCCTGCCCGTCGGCAAATCGATACTACACCCGCCCTCACACTGTGATTCCTGCCAGCACCGGCTGTCGCCCGTAGACCTGGTACCCCTTTTCAGCTACTTATGGCTGCGCCGTCGCTGTCGCTACTGCGGAGCGTCCATTCCTCATAGACCCTTCTGGGTGGAACTGGGCACGGGGTTGCTCTTTGCCCTGAGTTACGGGTATTTCGATTTGAGCGTTCAGTTTGTCGTCATTGCCTTCTACGGCAGCCTGTTTCTGGTCATCGGCGTCATTGACCTGGAGCACCAGCTTATACTGAACAAAATCACCTACCCCGCGATGGCGGTGGCGCTGGTCATTTCCGTCTTTCAACCCCCACCGGCCCTGATTGACCTGAATCTGGCCTGGCCGTGGCAGGGCCTTGTCAGCGGTCTGATGGGGGGAGCGATAGGATTTCTCTTCTTCTTACTCGCCTATCTCATAACCTTCGCCATCTACAAACGTGAAGCAATCGGGTTTGGCGATATCAAGCTGGCGGGGCTTATCGGGCTGGCAACCGGCCCCAGACTGGTGCTGCTTTCGGTGACCCTGGGGGCAATTCTCGGTGGTGTGGTGGGCATAATCCTGCTATCATTTAAGCTGAAAAAGAGGCAGGAGCCTCTCCCCTTCGGTTCTTTCCTGGCCATAGCCACCCTGCTCACCCTTATCTGGGGCAGAGATATACTCGACTGGTATCTAGGGCTGCTCAACTTATAATCTCCTTCTGTTTCGTTGACAGCACGCCCACATCTTAATACTTAATTCCGTCTTATTCGCTGAGCGTGATATGAGCCGTGCATAGCCTCATTTTTCTCCATGCTATTGACAAATGGCCAAATGATTAGTACAATAGTCCTACCTAATAAAGTAATGGAGGCTAGAGGTGAGGGTAAATCGGCGGCGTTCGGACATTGAAATCATGGCCGATATGCTCAAGGTAGGCGAGAATGGCGCGGGTAAAACGAAAATCATGTACAGCGCCAATATGAGCTATAGTCAGATACAGAAGTATCTCGGCTACCTTGTGGCTAACGGCTATATCGACAAGATGAAGATGGGCAACCCCTCCGTGACCTACCAGGTATCGGACAGCGGCCTGAAACTGCTTCAGCTGATTAACAACATCAAGGAAATGCTCGGGCTGGATGAAGATTACAGCTTGTAACCTTCGTGCGACATTTAGAACAGTGACCTGAGGACACATGGGTCTTCAGGTCTCTTTTTAAATATAGAAGTAAGGAGATAAGCGTGGCAGATAAAAGAATGCTGATTGTTGATGCCGACATCGCCAGAAAGATTGACGAGAACCGCGGCGACATGAGCTACTCGGAGTTTCTGGATTTCCTGATTGACAGCCAGTTGAAAGAACCTGCACGCAACAATGCTTACGTCGATAAAGAGGAATTCAACCAGTTTGCCGCGGGCATGAAGGAACTGCTGCGCAATTTCCTGGAGTTTTTCCTCAGTTACGGGCTTGAACTGGGCAAACAGCCACAGGACAAAACCTTTCAGGAGCTGAGCCAGAAACTGCAGACGCTTGGCAGCTCCGGCAACAAGGGTAAAAACCTCTAACCGTCTCTCCTCTCTGCTGTCTTACCTATAATCCTCATTAACCACTTCTTTCCACAGCAAAGTAGAACTGTGTTCTAGAACACAATCACTTCCCAACCTAACTTATACGTGGCATAGTCAACTGTTAGCCAAGTTGGCTTGGGAGGTGACTCGTGGTAAAAGCGGTAGAGCTTTTACAGCAGGGAAGGAATGAAGAGCTTTGGCAGATGTGCTGTGGCTACCTCAGGCTTCCTCTGGAGCAGTTCATGGCCATACAAAAAAGGCTGCTCCTGGAACAGATAAGGCTGCTCAACGGGTGCACACTGGGCAGAAAGATTATGAACGGCGCCAGACTGGAAACGGTAGAGGAATTCCGCGAGCAGGTGCCCCTGACAACCTATGCTGACTACTGCCCCGAACTCAGCGATAAAAGAGAAGCGCCGCTACCTGCCGAACCCGCCTTCTGGGTGCATACTTCAGGGCGTTCCGGCGATTATCCGTGCAAGTGGGTACCAATCACACGGGCCTTTGCCGAGGAATTGAGCACAATCATGTATGGCGTGGGAATGCTCTCCAGTTGCAAGGACTGGGGTGACACCTCACAGCTCAACAGCCGCCCCAAAATCGTTTATACCGTGGCACCTCGACCGTACATGTCCGGAACCATGGCAGATATGCTCAGCATGCAGACACCGACCCAGTACCTGCCCCCACTGGAAGAAGCCGAGGAACTTTCTTTTGAAGATAGAATAAAGCTCGGTTTCAAACAGGCCCTGTCCGAGGGACTCGATTACTTTTTCGGGCTGTCTATGGTTCTGGTGGTGGTGGGCAACAAGTTCAGCCAATCAACCGACAAAGTGGATATCCGCCCCCTGCTTGCCCAGCCCAGAGCGCTGTTTCGCCTGGCCAAAGGCATGGCCAAGAGCAAACTGGCACGACGGCCGATGCTGCCCAGGGATATCTGGTCGGTGAAGGGCATCATGAGCGGCGGTCTGGATAGCGGTATTTACCGTGAGAAAATCAAGGCACTCTGGGGCCGATATCCGCTGGATATCTACGCCGGTACCGAAGGCGGCATCATCGCCACGCAGGCCTGGGACTACGAGGGCATGACCTTCGTTCCCAGCCTCAACTTCCTGGAGTTTATTCCGGAAAAGGAACATTTTAAGTGGCGCCTGGACCCCGCCTATCAGCCCAAGACGGTTCTGCTTGATGAAGTGGAGGCCGGTGAGAATTACGAAATGGTGCTCTCTAACTTCCACGGCGGGCCGCTGGTCAGGTACCGTCCCGGGGATATGATTCGTATCACCTCACTGCACAATGAGCAGCTGGGCATTGACATCCCGCAGATGGCGTTTGAGCGGCGCGCCGATGACCTGCTTGATTTCGTCTTTGTCCGGCTGACCGAGAAAACAATCTGGCAGGCAATTGAGAACACGGGTTTCGCTTATGAAGACTGGGCCGCCTTCAAGAAGGAAGGACAGCCGGTGCTCAGTCTCTATATTGAGTTGAAAAACGGCTACCAGAGCAGCGAGGCGGAAATTGCTGCCGCCGTACGGGAACAGATACTGAGGTCGGACAGCCAGAATAAAGATACGGCAGCACTGTATCGTGATGAGTTTGCCGCTATGATTGACTTCAAGGTTGAGGTGAATGTGCTGTCGCCCGGAGCCTTTGCCCATTTCACCGAGCAACGGCGGAACGAAGGGGCCGACCTGGCACACCTCAAACCGCCACACATAAATCCGTCCCAGCGAGTGCTTGAGCTATTGGCGGAGAAACCGGCCGAGGTGGTCAGGGTTAGCGCTGAGACCACGAGCGAGACGGCAGCGGTCCGCTAGTACTTTAGTCCACCTCACTTTGGTCAAGCGACTTTAGTTTTGCTTGACAGTCCTATTGATTGAGGTAATAATTACCTCGTAATGAATATTTACGCCCTATTCCCCGTAATCGCAGTAATTGCGTATATTCCGCTGTTAATAACCACGGCGGGCAGCCGTCCCTGGCAAAGGCGTCATAAACTGTTCATCTTATTTCTTGTCGCCGCCATAAGTTGGAGCGCCACCGATATTTTCTTACGCAGCAATCTCTTCCCGCAATATAACCGCCCTTTTCTTGAGCTTATTCTCATTACTTATACCTGGACGGCAGTTCAATTCTACGTCTTTATTTCTTCTTTCTATGCCCCTGGCCAAGGGCGATGGTTACCACTTGCCTACACTTCACTGATAATAGTTAGCGTACTGGTAGTAATGGGCTATGTTGGTGAGGGGGTTACTATTGTCAACGGTGACAAGCTTAACCTTGATTATGGAAGGGGAACCATCTTTCTAGCTCTTCCTCTCATAGCCCTGGCAGCCAGAGCGACCTATATTTTCGGGAGAATGCTGAGGATTTTAGATAATCCAGCGCTGCGCAATCAAATCCTTTCCCTGATGCTTGGACTGTTCGTTCTGATACTCTTCACTTTATTTGCCCTCCTCCCCTGGGGAAGGGAGTTTGCCGTAACACATTTTGGCAATATCATCATTGCCTTTATTCTTAGCAATGCCGTTATCAGGCACCAACTGGTGGATATCAGAATTGTGCTCCGGCGCAGTCTGGGATGGGCTATTCTGGGCATTACCGGTATTGCCTTTTACGGAATCGTACTTATTGTTTTCAATAACGTAGTCGGACTGAAAATCGACGTGGCCACTACCTCGCTAGTGACAGCAGTTGCCATCGCCATTGCCATAATCATTTACAAGCTGCGCAACTACCTCTTTGCCACACTGGGTAAAGCCCTGCAGGGCCAGAGCTACGATTACCGCCTGCGGCTCTCTGAATTTGCCAGCAAAATACACAATGTCTTCAGCCTGAAAGACCAGGGCGGTGAGATTCTGTCGCTGGTCACCAAAGCGGTTGGCTGCCAGCGAGCCCGCCTCCTTTTCCTGGAGGTCGGTGGACAGGATTTTACCACCCAGTTTGTTGAGTCAAAAGGTAAAGACGATTCCATGTATAAATTCAAATTGAGCGGAGATAGCCTTATCGCGGAATACCTGCAGCGGGAGCGCAAGTTGCTGACCAGAGAGAACCTGGCCATTCTGCCCGAATTCCGGGGTCTATGGGAGGAGGAAAGGAACGAGATTAATTCGCACAAGATAGAACTCTTTATGCCGCTGATAAGCCGCGAACGACTTATCGGTATCCTGATACTGGATAAAAAAGAGTCCGGCTGGTACTCCCTGGAAGACCTCCATCTACTGGAGGAAGTAACCAACCAAGTTGCGGTAAGCCTGGAGAAAGAATACCTCCGTGAGCGGCTCAGGGAACGCGAAGAGGAGCTGTCGGTGATAAACCGCTGCAGCGCCATTATCACCTCGAGTCTGGATGTCCAGGAGATATATGCCAGCTTCATCACCGAACTTAAAAAAGTGGTTGATATTAACTGGGCATCAATTAATCTCATTGAGGGCAGCCGAATCAATATCCGGGCGCTGTACTCCGAGATAGGTTCGGCCTGGAAAGTCGGAGAGCAAACCCCAATGAGGGGCACGGGTACGGAATGGGTCGCCCTGAATAATAAGGCGTTACTGGAGTCTGACCTGTCCCAGGGAGGTCAGTTCGTCACCGCCAAATATCACCATAAGCAAGGGGTACGCACCATCGCTTACCTCCCGCTTATCGCCAAAGGGTTAGCCATCGGCAGTTTCATTGTCGCCACCGGCAATCCGAATGCCTACTCACAGAGACATATGACGCTTCTCGAACAGCTTGCTTCCCAGATTGCCATGTCCATTGAAAACTCGCGCCTGTATGCTGAAGCTGAAGAGAAGGCGCGGGTTGATGAACTCACCGACTTGCTGAATCGCCGCTCTCTGGATGAGCTGATGACTACGGAAATTAACCGACAGCAGCGTTACGGAGGTGTCTTCTCGCTTATCATTCTTGACCTCGACGGTTTCAAAGCCTTTAATGATAACTACGGACACCTGGCCGGAGATAAACTGCTCAAGGAAATCGGCACCGTCCTGAAGAGCACCATACGGAGCACTGACAAGGCCTTTCGTTATGGGGGCGACGAGTTTGCCGTTCTCTTACCGAATACTCCTATTGATGCCACCACACAGGTGGCGGACCGTATCCGCCGTAAGGTTGCTGCCAAGGCAAAGACCGGACACATCGCGGTATCCGCCAGCCTTGGCCTGGCAAACTGGCCTGCAGACGGCGTCGCCGCGGATGAAATAGTAGCCGCTGCCGATACTGCGCTTTACCGCGCCAAGCGTGAAGGCGGCAACCGCAGCTACTGCGCTTCGGGAACTTTACTGGAACTGAAAGATACGCCGCTCAGTTTAACGGACAGCACGGATGGCGACACACTGAGCGCCATATTTGCCATGGCGGAAGCCGTTGACGCCAAGGAACATTACGCCAACAGCCACTGGAAAAAAGTGAAGGAGTATGCCACCTTTCTGGCCACAGCCGTCGAGCTGGAGCCGGAGGAGATTAGCAGACTTGAGACCAGCGCTCTACTGCATGATATCGGCAAGATAAGCATCAGCGAAAAGATATTGAATAAACGGACCCCGCTGACGGCTGACGAGTGGGCAATAATTAAAACACATCCCCAAGTGGGAGTGAACATCGCCAGTCGTGCCCCGGAACTGGCCCTGTGCCTGCCTGGCATTCTGCACCACCATGAGCGATATGACGGAACCGGCTATCCTATCGGTCTGAAAGGTAAGGAGATACCCCTGGAAGCTCGCATTCTGGCGATAGCCGATGCTTTTACCGCCATGACCACGGTACGGAGTTATTCCGATGCCTTGACCATTGCGGAGGCGCTTGAAGAATTGAAACGATGTGCCGGTACTCAATTTGACCCCAGTCTGGTTGAAATCTTCAATAATGCCATCCAGAGCACCTCGGCAACTCCGGTGGGTAGAGAGAGCGGGGAGGTAACCTCACCCGGGACTGGTTCAACAGATAAATAATTGCTAAAAGAAGGTGGCATACAATGAACAAGATACAGGTTATTATCATCAGCCAGCAGGTATTTTTCCGCCAGGGAATGGAACATTCCCTATCCAGAGTGCGAGACATTACCATATCCGCCACAGCTGAGGTTTCCGATGAAGTGCTCTCCATAATCGATAATCTGCCGCCCGATGTTGCTCTGCTGGATATCGATACTCCTGCGGATGCCGGCCTGAAGCTAACGCGCAGATTAAAACAGCGCCTGCCGACAATCGGCGTGGTGGTGCTTACGTCCAGTCAGGATGACGCTCAGCTCTTCCAGGCGCTTAAAGCGCAGGCAGTTGCCTATTTAAGCAAGGAGGTCACCGCCAGTGAGCTGGTAAATACCATAAGACGCGTTTACCGCGGTGAACACCCGATAAACGAAAACCTGACAGCCCGGCCCAAACTGGCCGAACAGGTGCTGCAACAGTTTCAAGAACTGTCGCTGCGCAGCGAAGCGGAATCTTTCATTGCACCGCTAACGCCGAGAGAGATGGAAATCCTGAATCACATAGCTCAGGGCTATCTGAACAAGCAGATTGCTGCCGAACTGGATATCAGCGAACAGACGATAAAAAACCATGTTACCTCCATTTTACGCAAGCTGAATGCTAATGCCCGTACAGAAGCCGTCGTTGTTGCTATTAAGCAGGGATTGATTTCTCTCGGCTGATTCGTATCTCAGCTCTTTTGGGACGGCAACATTTGTCAGCCCTTTGTAACATAATTTATTATGTCTAGTCTTGACATTGAGCACCCCGCGAATTACCATTGAAACGACAAGAACAGAGGAATAAGAAGATAAAATGCAGAGCCGATACGAAAAAGAGGCATACCAGTTTCTTGCCGTTTACCGCTTCCTGGGGTATGCCCTGGCAGTGCTCTTCTCCCAGGTATCCCCGACTATGGCCGCCATGCCCGCGGTTCAGCTTTATATCATCCTGGGCACGCTGGGCGTCTATACCGCCCTGAAGGTT
>SDBT01015969.1_pt1 | contig 11912 bp, 17 predicted proteins | sample 2277101 | NCBI WGS metagenome assembly SDBT01 (sample SAMN10404973, study PRJNA504765) | marine sediment metagenome | isolation source: marine sediment core GS10_PC15, 103 cmbsf | place: Arctic Ocean: Southern Knipovich Ridge | collected 2010
TACGTTGTGACGATCGTGAAGCGCATTGAAAGTTTCCGCACGATTTGAGCTTATAAACTGCTTAGGTAACGTCTGTTGAACTATCCCAAGCATAGCTTGGATATTGGTCAAGGAAGGACATTTGATTTCAGTTAAATCAGATTCACCATGAATATAGCTGAGTTAATACTCACATGGGTTAAGTCCTGTTCGTAAAGCTACAGCGTGACCTTTAAGAAAACTAGTTTTTCTTTTTACCATTTGTTTCGATGGACCAGCACCTTCAATTGGAGAGTTTCCACTAGTGCAATGATGGGAGAAGACAAAGTCGCGAAAGATCACTCGATGCTTAAGGAAAAACTCCAATTCAAAGGTTACATGATTGTTGATGAATTTGCCTGTAAAGGTTTTAACACTAATAGTTTCCTGAAATATTTTGGAGGAATGAATAAAGGCAGACCTAATGCTGAAGACCTCAAACATGCGGAAGAGTTTGCTCTAAACCTAAAGCAGAACCTATAATATGTACAGTATCCATCGCATTTTTCCGCAAAGTGCACTTATATGCTTTCATCATCATCAAAACCTAAGCAATGAAAATATTCCTAAAAATATTTGATATGAGAATACTTCATTTTCTTCAAAATATAAAAAACAAATAATTTATAATCCTATATTATGTTTTATCATTTAGAAACCCCTAATGAGAGTTAATAATAATGGCAATTAGTCTAGATCCAGAAGTTGCTCGTGACTTAATTGAAACTAAACTTCGCGTCCTAACTGAGAAAATTGATGCTATTCTCAATAAATGGGAGCTTAGCTCTATCGATGAATTGGTAGAGGGTGCAAAAACTGGAAAATTCCCTGAAGCGGAAGATGACGCTATTGATCTTCAAAATTTACGTGATAAACGAGGTCAAATTGAGAAGCTGTTAACAGGATTACAGTGATTACATGTGTCGTATGAGGAACTGATTCTTGAAGCATATGACATCATAAACAAAGAATTAAGGAGTTTCATATCGGAAATTCACCTAGATGAAGATACAGGAAGATTGAGAATCAAGCTTAAAAGTGGAATAACAGTATTTTTTAGATACAATAATTATGGCCAATACTCTTATGTTGTGTTGTTTTCTTCTCAAAAACTAGACCGAATAAGGTTTGATAATTTTGATGATAGATGGGAAGTGACGAGTAAAACCAACCATACACACCCACGTTATCAAGAAGTTGCTACTAGCAGTCCCTTTTCAGGAATACCTTCAAATGATGTTATGATTTTATGTAATCTTCTCAGATCAGGAGATATTTATTCGTTTAGATCAATTTGAACATAATCTCTGTTCTTAATTGGTTTGTGAATTAGAATTTCTTTTAATTTCTATAATTTGTGTACCTAATAAATCATTCGAGTTTGCTTGAAGACAATTCTCTGTAAGGACAGAAAAAAAGGAAGTAGGATTATTTCCTCTTTCGATTAAGAATTAGATAGCAGATTAATCCAAATAGAACCAAGGAAACTCCAAAACCAGGGGAAGAGCTGGGCTCCTCCGTGGTCGTAGTTGTAGTTTCACTTGAGTCTGATACTGAGTCCGAATCGATAAAACAGAAAAGGGAGCGGTGCTATGAAATCCAAACCAAATTCAATGAAAGTGGTTGACAATCCCCAACCAAGAATTGCAATTGTCATTGCACTGTAAGATATCGGAGAAGGTCTACCCACTATTTCCACACTCTTATAACACCATAAAACTAAATGATTCTTTATGTTGCATATGGGACTAAAGGAAACCCGACATAAATATATATCGCCTTGTATGCAAATACCGATCAGTCGATTATTCTAATACCAGTCTTCTCGAAGTGAGAACGATTTCTAGTTACTAGAGGGAAATCTCTCTCCAATGCAACACTTGCTATTAACGTATCCATTACACCGATTGGAGTTCCTTTTTTTCTGAGATCATTCAAAAGAAAGCCAAATCTTTTAGCGATTGCTTGAGTAAATGGGATTATGGTAAAAAATTGGATAAGTTCTTCTGTTTGTTTAAGATTAAACTCAACTCTTGAAGATTTATACACACCTTGATATAACTCCCAAAGAATCACATGAGTTATAAATAATTCATTAGGTTGTTCTAGTAAACTTTTTAGATGTATCATTGTTTCTTTATCATTTCTTAGAATTTTTATAAGATAATCAGTATCAAAAATCATAACTACCACCAGAAATCTAAAATCTAAGAATTATATTCTTCCTTTCATCAAATACTGATTCAACTGAATCAGCTAGGTCTGATAAATCTTTTTTACTTGATAACCATTCAATCAAATCTTCTTTTTTCTTTTTATAAGTGAGAATTCTCTTAATAACTTCGGTAAAAGATTCATTTTCCTTTTTGTTTGCTTTTAATAAATTATAAGCCTCTTCAGATATTGTAATTGTTTTATGTGCCATGTTTATATTGATACTATACATGTATTTATGTGTATTGATCGAACTGATAGTACTAATCTGAGATTTGACTCAATATTGTTGATAATGTTTGATGAATTGAAGGTGAAGATGCTAAGATGTTCGAAGAATCTATCGTAAAGGGATTATTCTGAAAATCAGTAACTGTACCATTTGCCTCTTGAACAATTAGAGCTCCTGCTACAATATCATAGGAATTAATCCCTGGCATAATGAATACTCCGAAACGTCCTGACGCTACGTAACTAAGTTGGAGAGAAGGAGCCCCTACATGCCGTATAACATTGTTTTTCATTTTTAATCGGTTGTATATTTGAATCATTGTTTTTCGAGATGAAGAATCCCTACCATTACAGAATGATACAAAGGATTTCTCAAGTGTAGCCTTCATATCAACATTAATCAAATTGTCATTCAAGTATGCACCTTCGTTCTTTTTGGCAACGAATAATTCATTTTGAATTGGAGAGAATACAACCCCAATCAAAGGTTGTCGTTTATATAATAGGCCAATAGAAACAGCAAAGAAAGGATTGCAGACACTAAAATTGGTACTACCGTCTAAAGGGTCTATTATCCATAAAAAATCACCTTCTTTGATTGTCTCACCAGATTCTTCGCTCAAAATTGAGTGTGAAGGAAATTTATCTAAAATGATGGATGTAATCAATTTATCTGCTTTCAAATCAGCCTCGGTTACAACACTTTGGTCACGTTTGAATTTTCTAGTTGTTGTCCCATAAAGATCGAGGAGTAATTTACCAGCCTCTTTTGCGGCCTCTGTAGCAGTATTGAGAAAATTTCTAGTCATGATCTATCACTTTATTCTAAAAGAAATTTAAAAAACCATCATTTTAAAAAGGACACTATATACTATACTATATACTCTAAAGGATACCCCGGTGCAATCATATACTAGGGTACATACCTGAAATGTGCCTTCTATGATAATTTGAAGTAAAAACACTATGATTTCTTCTGTTTTTGAAAGTTTACTAGAATTAAATTTATTAAATTTGTATCATCTTTTTGAGATGAAACGATATGACCTTTTATTAATCAACAGAGATAGTAATTGAATATAAAAGAAAAGCTAAAATAAGACCACAATTTTGTTGTGAAAACCTGGTGTAATTTGTGGAAGAATACAAAACTGAGCGTTTTACTGAGTATATTTTCGCTCCTTTCAACACATTTGTTTATTTGAATTCTGATATGATTCAACTAGAAGGAATGGGGAACATAAAGAGTAAATTAATTGATTACTTAAATAAAATGGAAATAATTTTTGATAAAGCGGATGTCCCTATAATATGGACTCTCGAAGATTCTAAAGATTTTAAAATTTCAAAGGGTGTGTTTACACCACCAGGAGAAGATACTTCCTTTATTATGGCAAAATTAAATTCAGGTGAAAATACTAGTTGTTGTCCCATAATAGAACAAGTTACAGAATTATTTTACCCAAGCTCTTTGGAGTTTAGTGCTGTAAAATTTTATTTTTCCAATAGTGGAGTTGGAACATGTAGTGTTCATATTAATGTCAAACCACAAGAATGTATTGCTATTCTTCAATTAGAAAAAATCTCCGAGAAGCTAAATATATTATTTAAAGAGTATTTTGAGGAAATATGTTTTATATTGACAGAGAAGTATATTGATGCAATTAACAAGCTAAACATCCCGCGATATACCTTTGAATTTCTACCTGATATAGCAGCAGTCGATCGATCAAAACATTTTATCCCTTGGACTCATAGAATATATCATATTCATGATGATAATCTCATTTCACAAGAAAACCCTGGAAAGTTTTTCAAGACTCTTGTTACTCCTTCTAGAAAAATGGATATTGAGGATTTATCCATTTATGACAATCGTTATGTTTATTTTGGTTGGGGGCACTCATTAATCTTTACTTCCAGCCAGGAGGATGGGTATTCCCAAACAACCAAGCCTGTATATGATTATGTAAAACTTGTAGAAATTGCCCAGGCGCAATGGCAATTCTTAGATGTTTTAACAGATATTGTTACTTTTACAAATGCTTCCTATAATCGGCATTATAATCGAATGGAATTAAAAGATATAGGATCAGCGATAAGTGAAATTCGTCGTTTTGACAACGCTGTTGATCGGTTAATTACTGATTACCAAGGCGTAAAAATTACTTTTGATACAGAAAAACGAATTCTATTAAATGAACTACATGAGCGTTGGTTAACTCAATCAATGCTTGAAAACTTACTAGCTAGTTTGGAACGAATGAAAAACTTACTTGACCAATTATATCAAAGACAAAAGGAACAACAAGAGGAATCTTTGAACACTATTGCATTATTATTCACTATTTTAGGTATTATGGATGTTCTAGCAATAATCTTCGATATTATTAGTCCTGATATTACCTTTCCACCATTATTTCAATTAATGACCTTAATTATTGGTACATTAGTAATGGCTTTCGCTATAAAAGTTTATTTAGGTTACGTCTCAAGAGGATAGAAATATGACTAAAAATATTGATGTTTTTATCTTAGAAGCAGATGGAAAAATTAATCAGAATAATGGTTATGGATTCTTTCTTAAAAAACGATTAAGTGAATATAACATACAAGCTAAAATTATCTCTATTATTAATAATTCAGATCCATTGGATTCTTTACCTCCAAAACCATTGATTTTGTCTGGTGGAATGACTGAAGTAACAGCAGAAGTTGATTGGATTATAGAAGCCAAAGAATTTATTAAGAAGAAAATCGCATTTAACCAAAATTCTCCTACTAATGAGAAAATTCCCATTCTAGGTATTTGTTTTGGTGCACAACTAATTGCAGAAAGTTATGATGAGGGTAGTGTGTTTTATTTAGAAGATCCCGAGGTTGGTGTGAGTCGTATTAAATTAGATATAAGTGATCACCCTCTTTTTAGTGGATTTGAACCAACTTTTGATGCTTATACATTTCATTATAATCAGATCAGAAGTCAAAAAATAAAACAAATATCAACAGCTGAATTTAAGGGTCATAATTTTGTACAAGCCTTTGAGATCCCAGGTACCTCGATTTTTGGTACACAATTTCATCCTGAATTTACGTTTAATGAAATGTTCCAGTTATTAAAAACGTTTAAGCCTTTAATAACTGAATTAGGATTAGATATTGATAATATAATTAACACATTGCCTGAAATTCCTCACAATGCAAAAATCTTAGCAAATTTTTACCATATTTAACATTTAAATAAAAATAGGAGATAATGAGTATAAATGAGAAACGTTACAAGAGTAACAGTTTCAACCTATAGCATTATTCTTGCAATTGCGGGAATAGAGCATGGTATAGGTGAAATATTTCAAGGTAATAATCCTCCCACCTCAATAATGATTCAGTCATGGCCTGAATCGGATTTATATGAGATTTTAAATGGGGAACCAGCATTGACGATTATCCCTAATTTTATCATTGCTGGAATTCTAACAATTATCGTATCCTTATTTCTCATAATTTGGGCCATAAGATTCAAACAAAACATGGTGGTACGGGGATAATTTTTCTATCATTTCTACTTCTCCTAGTGGGAGGTGGATTAGCTGGCCCCCTATTAATTGGAATCACGGTAAGTTTAGCTAGTACAAGGATAAATTCAGAGTTTATATGGTGGAAAGAACATGTTTCAGTAAAAATAAGAAGAAGATTAGCAAAGACTTGGATGTATTCCTATATTGTATCAATATTGTTTTGGTTCTCACTTTGGCCAGGTTTAATAATAATAGGAATATTTACAAAACTTGAAGACCCGCTAATTGTAATTGTGTTATCATTATTCAGCTTTGGTATGATGATGTTAACTATATTCGCAGCCTTTGCCTCTGATTCTCTCAAACCACTCATTACTACCTGAAATTAGTCATCTTCTAAAAACGAATAAAAAAAGAAGAATTCGGCCAAAATCAGACGTGGAATATATCCAACATTTTTATGAACCATTATTTGTTGCATGTATCCTTTAGCTTCCGTGTGGTCTGCAAAAAAAAGGCTTAATGCACCTGTATCCCAAATAATGTTCATTAATCATCCTCAGGGTGATTTCTATCTTGTTGTCTTTCTGCATGTACTTCTAAGATAATTTCTTTAGCTATTGGTAGTTCTTGGGGATTTGTTAAACTGAGTATATCTCGTACTGGTATAACTATCAGACCCTCAGGTGTCTCTAAAAACCCTACCTCATCACCTGGTTGCAGATTGAGTTTTTTTCTATATTCTGCGGGAAAATTAATCATTCCATTTTTAGTGATTTTCGCTTTTATCATGGATATTTTTATATTTCATTGTTTTTTATAGTTTTGTAAGGGGGGGGTTTTTTTTTTTTTATAAAATTCTATTGAAGAATTTTTCGAAATTATTCCAATATCAACTTTTTTCGGAACTAATATCGTTGGTAGTCTACACTTTTCTCAGGTTTACTTCGATTATTATCAAAACTATCCACTTTCAAAAGCACACCACGTAGTGTATATATACTAAGGTATATCCCGAATAATGCTTTATTTGCCTATTTTTTATGCTCAATCAAGTGATAAACAGGACCTGGAAGAAAACTGCTAGACAAACCAAATGAATTTGTCAATCTCGCATCAAGAAAAAGAAGAAAATTTATTATATACATTTTCATGACCTAAATGCAGGTATTAATAACGGAGAAAGTCTAATGAAGTGTCTTATTTTAGGAGCAGGTCTTATTGGAAGTACTATCGCCTTTGATTTAGCAATAGATCAAGATATAGATGTAACCGTTGCAGATGTCAATCAATCTTTCTTAGATAAATTGAAACCACAACATATTAACGTGATCCACACTGATTTATCTAACTCACAAACTTTGAAAAGCATAGTAATGGACTTTGATATTATTGTTGGGGCATTACCGGGTGACATGGGTTTTGAAACACTTAAATCTATCATAGAAACGGGCAAAAATATTGTAGATGTCGCATTTTTAGCTGAAGATGTTTTTGAACTCGACAAACTCGCTAAAGATAATAATGTTACCGCAGTAGTCGATTGCGGGGTTTCTCCTGGTTTAAGTAGTATCATACTAGGCCATCTCCATAGTTCCTTAGAGAAAATCGATTCTTACACTTGTTATGTTGGAGGTCTTCCTGTAATAAGAGAGTGGCCTCTTGAATACAAGTCTCATTTTTCACTCAGTGACGTGCTCTATGATTATACAACACCAGCGAGATTTGTTGTAAATGGTGATCTGGTTATCCGACCAGCATTATCTGATCCTGAAATAATAGATTTCCCTGAAATTGGTTCTCTTGAAGCCTTCAACATGGATGGATTAAGAACCTTGACAAAAACTTTCCCTGACATTCCTGACAAGATAGAGAAAACATTGCGTTATCCTGGCCATATAGAAAAGATGAAACTACTAATGGAGCTAGGTTTCTTTTCCCACGAAACCATTCAAGTCAAAGGGGTAAATATCAAGCCCATAGATCTCACCACAAAATTGATGCTCCCAAAGTGGAAACTCAAGGAAGGTGAAGAGGATCTAACGGTAATGCAAATAATCATTAAAGGAGAGAATCAAGGTAGGAAAGTTACTTACTGTTATGATATGCTTGACCGTTATGATAGAAACTCAAAGACGCTATCCATGGCCCGTACTACAGGTTATACTTGCTCCATAGTTACCCGCCTCGTTGCTAAGGATGTTTATAATAGGAAAGGGATATCTCCACCAGAGTATATAGGACAAAATAACACGTGTTACGGCACACTCCTGAAAGAACTGGAAAAAAGAGATGTTACTATCACGGAAACCATAGAAGAGCTGTAAAACGAAATATTCGATCAAATTTGCCAAAATTGTGCTTTATCTGGATATTTTGAAACAATCTTCATCAAACGTTGGTTATATAATCAAATATTACCAATACTAAATGATAATAACCATAATGCAATGTTTTTTGAAAAAGTTTATTATTCAAATAAGACTGATAATACTACAATTATTATGATTGAAGAATAAACTCTTTTCTAATGGTTTGAATGCACCAATCATTAAAAAAGACGGGTTTTTAGAGTAATTAGGGGCATTTTTGAATGTCGGGGCATGTTTAACCTATATAATATTACGGTGCGAATAAAAATATAAATAAAAAAACTCTTTTCATTCATAAATTTTCAAATAAAAGTTCTAATGAAAATAGTAAAAAGATGGTAAAAGACTAAAAGGGGTAAAAAACTTTGTATAAAAGATTATGGATTGATATTTCTTCAGATGATGATCCAGCGCGTCGTTCGTATCACGATATGAGTTATAATATAGAATCAGATGTCATAATCATGACACACGGACAATTTTCTTGGCCAGATTCACTCCCTCAAGAAACGTGGGCATTTTCAATAGATTCCAGAGTTTGGACGAATATGAAACCATCAAACAAGCCTAGAGGAGTAGCTGGTCATTCTATTGCTTATGATTCAAAACATGATATGATAATTCTGTTTGGTGGAGGATTTTCTATGGACCAATCTCTCTCTGAAACATGGACGTATGATTATAATTCAAATACATGGGAAAATCTTAATCCTTCAGTCTCTCCACCGCCTAGAATTGGTCATAAAATGGTATTCGATATTCAATCAGAGAAAATAATTCTTTTTGGTGGAAAACAAAATCTATTATCAGATAGTTTGCTCTATAATGGTGTTTGGACATATGATTATGAATCAAACACTTGGACCAATGTTACACCAGCAGTAAATCCAGGAGCAAGAATGTTTTTTAATATGATTTATGATAAGAAAGCAGAAAGATCAATTATTTATGGTGGATACACTAAATTAGATTGGAATCAGCTTCCAAATAGGCAAGGTTTCAAGAATGATACCTGGGCATATGATTCAAAAGAAAACAAATGGATCAAGTTAACCCCTTCAATATCACCTCAACAAAGAGCTTATGCTTCTTCAGTTTACCATGAACAGCTGGAAAGCATGATATTGTATGGGGGCTGGAATGAAGAACAAAATTTAATTTATTCTGATACTTGGAGTTACAATTTCAGAGAAAATAGTTGGAAAAAATTCAATTATAATTCTCCTGGCAATCTTTCACATTCTTCTATGGCTTATAGTAATAAATCTAATAAAATCTTAATGTTTGGTGGTTATTCAAAACCTTATGTTTCATTCAGTAATTCCACATGGTTATTTTTAAATTAATTAACATATTAATCTATTAACTTACCCATCTGTGATATAAGTCTTCCTTTCTGGTCCTCTGATACAAATATTAACTAACTTAAGCAATTCAGTCCCAATAATTGTTTCAAATCCCTCATCTTTGGGAGCAAAACCTTCTAAAAGTAACCATCGATTGAAGATTTTCACTCGTACAAGAAACACATCACAAGGGATTTCTATATTCCCTGAACCTAAAGAATCTTGACGTTCAGGGTCACCAATGACAAATAATAGATCACGAACTTCTTTTGATAGAAGTAATCCCTTTTCATATCCAGTGTCAATTATCGCATCAGTTACTATTGATCGTTTCATACCTTTTCTGTGAATTTTTAGAGATATCGCCGGAATTAGTATTTCTGATTCAATTTCCCTGAAAGGGTATTCATTTATTATCTTTAAATTACATTGCAACTAATTCATCCCTCTATGGTATTTCATCGCTCCAAGAAATATTACGTTCCTTAAGACGTCTTTTATAAGGGTAATGCCATTTATTTCTACCTTCTAGTGGGCTTTTTGTAGTATTTAATTCAAGTGATAATGCTTCTAATGTTAATAAGTAGTTACTCTTTAGTTTATATTTGCGATGGGAGGCTCTACCAGTGCTTTCAATAATTCCCACTTCTTCACAAGCTCTCAAATACCCAGAAAGTCTATTACGATCTAGTTCAGTAGCTATTTGAGTCATCTCTAAGATTGTACTCTCTCGAACCTGCTCTAAATGTGAAATAATTTTGTTTAAAACGAACATCTTAATCTCTATCTAATTAACTAATTAATTCATTAATTAAATTTTCTATCTAATTAGAATTCGAATTGTGGGAAAAATCACTAATGCAAGTCATGGAAAGAAGACAGGCGAATACTTTTTGACATTGAATTACAGGTCAGAATGATAGTAGAAACGAGACAGGTTAACGCTGTTTAACTAAAGATAAATGACATATAGACTATATAAAGCGAATGTAAAGCTTTTCATGAGTTAAACGTTGGTTATTGCACATCTGTTATATGTATCTTAAGGATACCCCGACTCTTAGGACGTAGCTAGAAATGTTGGTTAATCCGATTGGTTATATACTGATATCGAATATCTACCTGAGAGTTTGGGAAAGCTAGTCAATCTTGAAGAAATACATTTTACAAAAAACTGTTTGGTTTCACTACCTGATTCTCTATGCAACTTAAGAAACCTCAGAAAGTTGGAGTTATTCCATAATCAAATCACTAAACTGCCTGAAAGTCGAATGCTTTATAGGGAGAGTTTCAAAGAAATTTGAAACCAGTAAGAGATATTGGAACGAATAGTTTCTTTGGTATTCTAAGTCTGTCTCTATGTCAAGATTAAGAATTTTTGCCTATTTGAAATTTCTATAGAGATTTTATATTTCAATTATTGAAAATATGAATGATACCCTATTAGGGATCTTCGTTATTTGATAGTATGAATTAATAAGTGCTTGTTACCGATCTTAAAGAAATGCAATCTAAACTGAATGAAATTACTGAAGCATTAAAAGAAATAGCTTATTCTTAATTCAAGATCATTTCAATTCTTTCTTTCTCTAAAGACTCTTGAATTATCTTCTTTTTAAAAATGAAATCTTAAGTCACTACTGACTTGCATACCAAACAATATTATTGTACGGGGTATATTTTAGGAACGAGAAAATAGGATCGATTTATCCTCCCTAGTCATGGTACAAATGCAATTCTCCAAGAAATTAAGGAAATGTTCTGTTACGTCTCTTTAAACGTAGACAGAGAACTAATGTTGTCTGAAAAAGTAGCATACTATAACTTTGGAAATAAAGTAAAGATCGATGGTAAAACGTAAGACTTTAAAGTAATACTAGAAATCTCCTCTTAGATGATCTAATTGCCAAGTATTTCCACTAAAGGTCAAGTCACCATTCCTAAAAAGATTCGAGAAAAGTTAGGGATCAAAGAAGGTGATATTATAGAGTTTATTGAAGAGAACGGACTAGTTTATTTGCAGCGGAAAAGGTCTATAGAAAAAGAGGAGAAAAAGTTTCGCCAATTTAAAGGTATGATTAAATCCTCGGTCACTAGTGATCAATTTATTAAGGAATTACGAGGAGAAATAGACAATGATAACAGCGATTGATACGTGTGTTCTCTATGATCTACTTCTCGAGAATCAGGAATTTTCTAATGATTCGTTAAAG
>SDBT01015970.1_pt1 | contig 11910 bp, 14 predicted proteins | sample 2277101 | NCBI WGS metagenome assembly SDBT01 (sample SAMN10404973, study PRJNA504765) | marine sediment metagenome | isolation source: marine sediment core GS10_PC15, 103 cmbsf | place: Arctic Ocean: Southern Knipovich Ridge | collected 2010
TTGCAGTACGTCACCCTGAGAGCATTGCAATCAAGCTTGGCGTCATTTGGGGTGCCTAATAGGGCTTAACACAAACTAAGGATTAAATTCCTAATTGAATGAGGTAAACAAATGACTATAGCACGTAGCAGAGATATAGATGCTTACCTGTTTGGTGTTAATGCTATGGATCCCCGCATAGTTACGGCTGGTGGTGGTCTTGATAATGTTGCACAAACAGGTAATACAATTAACCGTGGAGACTTAGTGCAAGATGCACTATCTGCCTCTATTATGATTCCAATGACAGTTAGCGTATCTGGTACGGATACTGCTGCTGTTGTCATTGACGTTGAAGATAGTGATGATGGAAGTTCATGGGACAACTTTGGTACTGCCCCTGCTTCTGTAAGCTTTGACGCTGATGGGGATCACCTAGTTCAACACCCGCTTAACCTTGCTGGTGCACGCCAGTATATCAGGGTTAATGCCACCTTCACTATGAGTGCTGGTGCTACGGACACGGCTGATATAGCTATTGTCTTAGTACAGAGTGGCTTTCCTGAGTTGCCGGTTATTGCTGATACTTCTGGTGATTCGTTCTAATCATTATACTGACCTTGGGCATGTCTTTAAACTGCCCAATTTTTCAGATAGGTAGGATGCTATGATATTAAAAATTAGTGACGGTGATCATGGTTGGATATGGTTTGATGCAGTGTCATCCCCTCATTTTATGTTGTCTATGACAAAGGCTATGACTTTAGATGAGGCAAGGGATATCACTTATGATGGTCAACCTGTAAAAAATCTAGTTGCTAAAGAATGTTTTGTTCAACAAGATCTTGTTGATGTTGGTATGATTAAATTTAGAAGTGATCATAGAGATTATGTAGTTGCTTTTACACAAACCATATACATCTGTGATAATAATGGTGATACAATAGAAAAGATTGATTTGAGTAAAGGAAGGTAAGACAATGAAACGAGTAAAATTTAATAGATCATGTGCACCATATGCAACTGGTGAAATTGCTATGTTTGAAGATGAAAAAGCAAGACTGATGGTTGATAAAGGTCAAGCTAATTATGTTGTTGAAGAACCAGCACCTAAGAAACTTAAACGCCGTTCTTTAGGTGAAAACCGTCAAATAGACACGGAATAAAAATGACATGGCTAAGGTATGCTTTCACTTTGAACCTAATATTGTAGATGTTTATTCTGGGCGTCTTGAAGATTTAGATGCATGGCGTTATGCCATGAGAATTCCCGGTGATATAACTGAAGTTATTGTTGTAGATTCAAGTAACGTACTATTAGGTGAATTTGATGGTAATTTTGAATGGACCATTACTGATACTATTCCAACATTAGATGGAAATGTAACATTTATGGTTACACCAAATGAACGTGATGATTCTATTACACTTTGGGATTTTGATCATAATACTGATTGGTATGTTTTTGGTCCTACTTATGGTTGGCATGGTAAATATCAAGGTGTAACTATTCCACAAAGTAATCCTTTAATATCCTTACATCCTGTACATATGATTTCAACAGTTATGTTTCATCGTTATCACGTCCTTGGAGGATAGTGATGACGATTACCCATAATGGTGAAGTAGCAACCGATGCTGATACTGCTGCGGATTTCAGTACTATCAATTCTGGTGCAAATATATCAGCAGATGATGATTTTGTACAAGGTGCTGGTGGTGTTGGTGATAAGATGTCAGGAACTAATGAAATTCTTGCAACTGATGTTCTTTCAGGTGGTGCTTCTGGTGTATATGATTTTTCTGTTTCTGGTGCTGATGAAAACAGTCATATAATTGGATGGTTTAATACTAAAACACCTATTACAGCAGTTTCAGGTATTCAAATTCATGTAAGAAATGGAAGTGGTCATACTGGATCATGGTATGTCATGCCAACTGTTTTTTATAAAGGTGGTTTTATTACTAAAGTTATTAATCCAGCTCGTGATTTTGATACTGCTGTAACATGGGTAGTAGGTGGGAACCCTGCACAATTAGATGATGTTGATACTTGTGGTGGTGAGTTTGATATGGCTACCACTATTAAAGGTAATTTTAACAATGCACAAATTGATCAATTTTCAATAGGTCTTGGGATTAGAGCTGCATCAAATAGAGATACATTTGATACTCAAACTGATGTTAATGATTCTACAGAAGTTATTACTTTTACAGCACATGGATGGGAAGATGGTACACCTGTATTTTATGATGCAGAAAGTGGTACTGCTGATATAGGCTTAACGGATTTAACTATATATTTTGTTAATGCAGATAGTGTAAATACTGTTTCAGTACATCTAACACGTGCTGCGGCTATTGCTGATACTGGCGCTATTAATTTAACAGATGGTGTTTCTGCTGAAACTCATTCTTTTACTCCTGTATATGCTTTTGAAGATGTACGTGTATTTGATGAAGGACTTAATTTCTTTGGTTGGTGGTCATCTACACAAGGCGCATTTATTGGAAAAGGAAAACTTAATTTAGGTCCTGCTAGTGGTAATGCAGAGTCACGTTTTAGAGATGAAGCATTTACGGTTATTTTTGCTGATGAATTTGTGGCTACAGGTCATTATGAATTTACTCTTGATGGTACTGATACATTAGTAGAATGGTCATTGGAATCTATTTCATCAGCTAATCCTACACAAGTAAATCAAAGATGGGATTTTACTTGTGCTGTAACATTTGGTGATACTGCTGGTTTTGGTTTTACAGATACTAATGGTGTTTGGAAACAAGCAGGAATAATGACACTTAATGCTAATTGTACATTTACAGGAACTACATTTGTTGATTGTACATCTATTGTACAAACTGGTGCTACATTAACTAGTATTACAGTTTTAGATGCTAATACGGCTGATGGTGTTGGTTTTGTTCAAAGTGATGATCCTAGTAAGGTTAAAGGTGATTTTACATTTTCAGATGGTCATGCAATTGAATATACAGGTGCAGCTACAGATTCATTTGCAATTTCTGATTTAACTTTTACAGGTTATGGTGCTGATGCTACTACGGATGCAGCATTTTATAATCCTAATACTTCCGGTACACTTACACTTAACGCTCAAGACGTAACTGGTTTAACAGTTAGGACCGCTGGTGGTGGTACAACTATCGTTAATAATGCTGTGACAATTAGAGTTGAAGGTTTGACACCGGGTTCTGCTGTTGTAATTGTTGCTGATGAGACGGTTGGAACCATAACTATTGGTGATGTTCTATTATCAGGGCTTGCTGGTACTGATGGTTCTATTCAAGATACAGGATTCAATTATGAAGGTGCATTTGATCCATCAGGTTTAGATGTTATAGCTAGGGCAAGAAATCAGGGTATACCAGAAGCCGGTATTGCTGGTGATAATGGTGTATTTACAGATGAAACTTCTGCTGCAAATTCAAATGCTGTAAATACAGTGACTCTATTACCAACTACTCCAGTAGCTACAGAAGATGAGTACTATTTTGGGCATACTGAGCAATTTGATAGTCTCAAGCTTGATATATCAACTGCCGGTACTGGTGGCTTTACTATAGTTTGGGAATATTGGGATGGTGATACTTGGGAAACCCTAAGTGCAACAGATGGAACATCAAGCTTATCAGTATTAGGTGTTGGCCTTGTTTCGTGGACAATACCCGGTGATTGGGCTACTACTACGATAAACAGTCAGGGACCTTTTTATTATGTTCGAGCTAGGTATACAGCGGGTACGGTTACGGTGACACCATTGGGACGGAAGGCAACTTTGAATGTTACGAAGTATTTACCATTTGTTCAAAACCGTATTATCCTCCCAACTGGACTCACAGTTGTTGCCTCATGGATACCAGATACAATTTCTACTTTTTAGGAGCTTTTAAATGTCAATAATATCAATCCTTGGCGGTGACTTCGAGATACTGTTTGAAGATGAAACAGTTGGGGGTAACGCTGTAGCTGGTATGAAGATGGTAAGACGTGCCGTTGGTGCTGGTCCTACTGTTTATGAAACTAATGCATTATATTCTGCTATTGCAGAATCAACTGATGAATTTACTGCAATGGGTTTTTCAAACCCTATGCTTCCAGTTACGCCAAATGCATATACAATGGAAGACTTTTATTTTATACCACGTAGTTCAACTGAATTTCTTAAAGGTGGTGCTATTGATGCTGATTGGACACAATCTGGTGTCAATGGTGTGATTAGAAAAGAATATGCTGAAACTGCTGGCTTTGTAGCTGCTGATATTGGACGTCAAGTACTTGAGTCTGCATCTGGACCTGATGCCGGTACACTTCTTGATTTTGAAGTTGAGCCTGATGGCACTACCGTAGTTTGGATCAGACCTGATACCGCTACTGATTTATTTGATGCTACGTCAGGAACTATTGAAGTAACAACGGATGGTGGTACTGGTGCAGGAAACGTAACTGTTGCTGCTATTTCAGGCAGAACACTTTATCCATCAGTTCAAGCAATTGGTTCTGTACCAACAGCAACAGAAGTTTATCTGTATCAAGACCGTGTGAAGATGACTGATTCCACTGGAGGCTTCCAGTGGTGGGCAACAGATGCAGCGGTGTCACTTGGTATTATTGATATTCTTGTACGTGTCATTAATGCTGGAGTAACTATTGCTGATGGTGACGTTGAGGTCTTTTCACGTAGGTATACTTCTCAGTATGATAACTTCCGGCTGAATGTTGTGGCTGGTGGACGTTCTGCCCTACCGCTTGCTAGTGCTGCTGACATTAACAACACTACAGGGTATAGGCGCACAACGCTGTCAGGCTCAACTGGCACCTGGGACGCGGGTAATGGCATATATAATGGTGCCACATGGGCTACTGCCACTGCACGCGGCGTTATAACGGTTGGTGGTACTGGTGGCACACCTACTATTGAATACTATCTAGTTGGTGATTTGACTGATCTTTCTGCTGCTACTGTTACTGAGTATGATTTTGTAACGGCAGCGGATGATGATGGTGATGGAACGGCTGGTGCTCCTGCACCTAACCTTCTTGGTCCTACGGATAGTGCTGCTGGTGAAGGTGGTACGGTTACTGTTGCACTTGGTTTTACTGGTATTGATCATGATGGTAATGGATCTGATGAGTTTTATTCTATGGTAGTTGATTCTCAAGGACCGGGTGGCAATGGTGTAACCGCAGCTAAAACTTATGAGAGGCTTAAATACATTACAAGGCGTGGTGCTTCTGCTGCTGATTTGTTCTCAACACCTAATAACATTCTAGGTGAAGCTTACCGTGGACTTGTACATCTATTTGAGTATGATGCTTCTACTGGCACGCTTGGCTTACGTGAAGATCTTTTCACTGCAACTGGTGGTAACACATGGACAGGTGTTCTTGCTTCTCAGAATACTACATCAACTCCTGATTATATTACTGTGCTTGATGAGCAAACTTCAATTGATAGTGTTGTGAACGATGATGTTATTGAGGATGAAGGTGGTACTGAGGATGTAACTGTTCATGGTGCCGGTTCACTTGGTATTCAAACAATTGTTCCTGTTAAATCAGCTCCATTTGGAACGTTTACTGGTACTGTGATGTTTGGTGCACCGGGTGTAGCATTTATCAATCCAGAAGATAATGATACTCAGAATTACATTTTAACTGATGATTTGGGTAATCTTATTACTCCGCCAAATACAGTGACCTTTAACGTCACAAATACTTTGGCCCTTGATAGGGTGATGGTAGCAAGGGATACTGGTACTGCTGGTATTATTGATAAGGATCAGTTTGGTGGTATTGAAACACCAGCCGGTGCTTTCAATGGTGTCAGTGATCTTGTTATCAGAGCTGCTGGTACGGTTGATGATGAAGTTCCACCGTCTGGTTATGTGAGGATTGTACATACTACGCTTCAAGAAGAGCATAACTATGTATATGACACACGTACAACTGGTGCACTTGGTGAATTTAACCTTCGTGTAGTTGACATTGGTGGTGGCACATTTGATGCTGGTAGTGGTGAAGCTCTATTAGTAACAGATGATGCTGGCTTTGATACCGCACCAGCGGCATTGCCAGGAATGTTAGTCCACAATACTACAAATGGTGATGATGTTTATGAAGTGGTAAGTGTTACAGATGATAATAATATAATTATCAAGAAACTGTATGGTGCTGGTACTATCACTGTTACAGATACCTTTACACTTAATGCACTCATAGGTGATCATACAACTGCATCTCCAGCGGATTATACTACTGCTGATAATCTTTTTGATCTAATCCTTGATACTGAAGCTGTTGGTGCTACAACGTCAAATAGCTTTGTTAAATTATTGGCTTCAAACTTTAATGTTGTGGTTAATGTTAGACAAGGTAAGATCATCCTACCATTCACTACAAATCCAGTGGTTAATGATGCCGGTGGTTCTGCTGCTGTTGTTAGGGCAGCGGATACTATTGCTGTATAAAGTTAACAGGTAAGGAGGTTGCTATGCAAAAGACATCAAACATAGGTCAGACAGGGGTTGAATCCATTCGTATTGGTGGAATGTTAATCTCTGATCTGCCTATGGCTGAATTAGCTTCAGCAAGAACTCAAATTAAATTAGCATTAGATACTGAACGTCAATCAAAGATTGATGGTGTGGTTAAAGCCTCACCAACTCAATCAATTGATTATCTTGAGTCTAGGGCTAAAGAAGCTACTCACAATGTTAAACGTATTCAGGATATGAAAGAGCGTGAACAAAAGACTATTAATGAGTATCTTGGTACTATCAAGTTGTGTGAACACCGTGATCGTGAAATTGCAAAGTTTCCTATTAGGGAAAAGGAATTGAAATTACAATTCCCACCTTATAATGTGGATGCAATGAGACAGCAAATTGTGCAATCAACTGAAACTATGGTGCGTTGTGATGATGTAATAGCACAAGAATATAGAAGTATTGCTGAAATACGTGAAGTGATAGGAAGGTGTAAAGCACGTGATATAGAATTACGTAATTTAGGTGTTCATATTGTACCTAGTGGTAAGAATGGCGCAAGTTAATGGCAATTACATTTTCAATTCAGAATACTGAAATTATTATGACCACTCCACAGATTAATGTGGAGGTTCAAGATTTGGTCAATGCTATCAGGCTGTTTGAAGATGATTTTAGAATGATGTCCTTTGATCATATTATTGATGCAGAGGGCAAAGCAACATTACCGGGTGTTGGTGTATTTACTGAGATTGTTATGACCTTGCGTAATCCTTGGACTATCAGGTTTGAGGATGAAGCTACAGCCCATGTAAATGTTACCGGGGGAACTACTTTAGCTGTTGATGCAATCAATGATCCACGTCCTGTTACAACCAATTTTGGCATAACCATAGCACAAGCCGCGTCAGGCATTCTTATTGAAAGTGATAAGTCAGGGTTAACCCCAATTGAAAGTGCTGCCCTGCTTGAGCTATGGCGCTTACAGGGGCTTGATGCAGCTAACCCAATGACTGTTACGCCTACAAGTCGGTCAGTAGGGGGGATTACTCAAGTTATCAGTGGTGATGGTGACACAACGTCTACGGTAACGCGGTCATGACCCTTAAATCTATAGGCATTGCATCTGATGGTTTACTACCTAGTAGTACTAAGAAATCTTTATTAATAGCTACTAGAGGTTTAATTGATGCTGGTTTACGAGCTGGTATTTTACTTGAGATACCATTGATTGCGATACCTGATAATGCTTTACATGATGTTAACATTTTAGATGTTATACAATTTTTGGTTATAACTGACGAACAAAAAGAGGACTTGTTTGCTTTAATTAATGACACAGTGCTTAATTCTGTGATATGTAATGTACCTATTGTAAATAGAGCTATGGTAAACAATGACCCAAATAGTCAAGTAACGGAAATAGATTTATAATGGCTGATTTTACATTTAAGCAAGGTGACAGGGTTCCGGCGTTAAATGTGACGTTAAGTGATGCTAATGGTCCTGCTGATCTTACAACTTCAACTGAAATCAGATTTCAAATGGAGAAGAAAGGAATTGGACAAAGGGTTATTGATTCTACAAGTGTTACAATAGATACTCCGCCCGGTATTGACGGTATTGTAACATATCAATGGCAATTAGCGGATACTGATGATTGGGGATTGTTCAGAGGCTTGTTTGTTGTTACATTTCCCGCTGGTGAGTCTAGTTTCCCTAGTGATGGGTACATAGAAATATCAATACAACGGGATCTATCTAGATTCCCATAAAGTGAAGGAACTTGTAAAATGGCCGATGGTGTATTTAATATCTCAAAAGGCAGAGTAGTTGAATACTACTTACGTGTTGATGTAAGTGATCCTACTGATGCTGTGTTTGAAATCTTTTTGATGAAAGCAACTGAAGCTGATGCAACCTTGATTATCAGAACAGACGTTGCTGATATATTTGCTGAAGGCGGCAATACTGAGGCTGACTTCACTACTTATGCATCAAAGATTTTGTCTGATAGTGAACTTGCAGCACTTCCCGCACCTGATCAAACTAATGATAGGTATGAAGTTGACATACCTGATCAAACGTGGACCAGTGCTGGTAATGGTACTAATAACACTCTTACTAAATTCTTAACCAGTTATGACAGTGATAGTACTGGTGGTACGGATGCTAATACGCTTCCAATGACACACCATGACTTTGCTGTGACAACGGATGGCAGTGATCTTACTGCACAGATTAATGCACTTGGGTTCTTCCGGGCTGCTTAATTTTGTGCCATTAAAACTAATACTGGTCATTGTCTTCGGATAGTGACCAGTATTTTATTAATGTGTAATAAGATGGAAGATTGTTATGGCTCATATATCAGCCGCCAGAATTAAAGAAACATCAACTACTACAGGAACAATTACTTATGTATTAGATGGTGCTGTTGGTAATCATGATGCATTTAGTGAACGTATGGCTAATAATGATACTTGTTATTACATAGCTATAGATCAGGGTGGTGCTGGATGGGAATGGGGATTAGGTACTTGGACTACTGGAAATAATTTAGCTCGTACTACAGTTAAACAATCTACGAATAGTGATGCTGCCGTAAGTTGGGCGGCTGGTACACGTGATATTTTAATATTTTGGCCTCCTATTGCGGCAGAACAACAAGTTGCTGCTAATTTTCAGGTAATAGATACTAACATTGATCCTGCGAATGCTATTCAGATCAATGGAAATATGCTGGTTTCCCAAGAAAACCTCGATGTTGGTCTCACTCCGGTTGATAACATCAGCACTTACATAGTTGACCAATGGTATGTAACGCAGAACAGCGGTGTTGGGGTTTATGTAGCCAAGCGGGTCACACCTGCCGGGACTCCCCCTGTGGGCATGATACATGCCCTAGAGGTGAAAGCAACTACTGCCGATGCCACCATAAGTTCCGAGGAACTTGTGATTATACGGCAACCCATCGAGGGCAACCGTGCGGCTGGTTTGGGGTTTGGTGCTACTGGTGCTCGCAGTGTCACTATAGGATTTTGGGTGTATGCCACCGAAGCAGGAGAAATGGCTGTCAGCATTACCAACGGTGCATTTAGCCGTTCTTATGTGACTGAGGTTACCATTGCTGCCGCCGTGACTTGGGAGTTCCACACGGTGATTATACCGGGGGATGTTACAGGCACTTGGGATGATGATACTGACTTGGGGATGAATGTCACTTTTTGCTTTATGAGTGGTACTTCATTCCAAGGCACGGCAGACACTTGGGAGGGGGCCATTGATATAGCCACTGACAGCACTTTCAACTTTTTTGATACGAATGATAATCTTGTTCAAATCGGCCTCGTCAGTATTATAGCTGGCTCGTGGGTGTTGACTGAAGAAACTAACCGTCATTTTCAGAGGTCGTTTGGTGAAGAATTGTTGTTATCTCAACGGTATTGGGAGAAGTCTTGGGACCATGACATCGCTGTAGGAGCAGTCTCAGCCTTCTCCGGTGGATATGATGTAGTTATTCCAGATACAACTGTATTACTGAGATTTTCTACAGACTATTCAACTCAGAAACGTGTAATCCCAACTTTGCTGGAGTATGACTTTTCAGGTAATTCGGGAGTATGTTTCAGAGAGGGTGCCAATAAAGCATCTTCGATAGCAGTCACAGGCGAGAAGAACTTCACCATACAAATTGACGATACTACATTAGCAGGTGAAATCGCTTGGCAATGGACAGCAGACGCGAGGTTATAACATGATACCTTTCCTTAACAGAGACGAGACAATGTGCCGCACAGATATAGGCACTATACCGTGGGACTTGGCAAACAACAGGCCGAAGGACCATAACGGCAAGGCGAGTAGGGATTGGAAGGCTCTGATGGTTGAGCATAATATAACTGAGCCTGAAGCTTATAAAATACAAATCCGCGATGTTGATGGAGAAAAGAACAAGCGTCTGAGTGTGGAGGAAGCAGACCAAGATACTCTTATAGATGCTGCCCTTGGTGATGCAACTGCGAAGACCGAACTTGAGGGTGTGAAAACAAGACGTGCTACCATAGAAACTTCAGCTACTACATTGAAAGGTAACAGTACAATTCCTTTAGATTATGATGATGATAAGCATTGGATTTAATTAGTTATAAGAAGAGCTATAGTAATGCCTATATTTGATAAATTAGCATATGAGAAATTTTATTCCTATAGTGGTGAGCCGTGGGGTCATATTAATACTCGTGATGGTATTCTTTCACACTATAATGAGTTTGTAGTAGGTAAAGGACGGCGTAATGTTTGTGCACCTAATCTTGCGCGTGCAACCGGAATGGCTAGTGGAGCACGGTGTCTTATTGTTGGAGCTGGTTTTGGTTGGATATGTGAAGGATTAAAAAATTTAGGAATTGAATCGTTAGGAACAGAAATTAGTGAATGGATATTGGCTGAAAAAGATAATACTGAAGAAGCTGATGTAAGAGGTTATATTACCAAGGTTGGGATTGATCCGGATAATGATGAAGTTATAGGTGATCCAAGAGATAGTCGTACAGTAGTAAAAGTGCCAGCTTATAAACAAGTAGCTTGGGATAGTTGGATTGTTAATTCTGAAGCAGATAAAAGACGTGAGATGGTAGGAAAATGGGCTTTAAAAACTGAAAAAGAAAAACAACATTATCGTAGGTCAACAGGACAATTAAATTATAATCCTAAGATGCCAACTGGACCAAAACCTGAGTGGATGATAAATCCACTTGAAATGTATTTGAAAGGTGGTAGGGCAAATCCACAGGGGCGTACAACAGTAATAATTGCTGATGAGGACGGTAGTACTAAAGGGAGTCGTACTACTATGTCCGGGCTTATGAGTAGTCCACAAACACATATTATAACTGAGGAAGTTCTTAATTCAATAAGTGATGCTGATGGATTGGTTTTGTGTGAACGATTAGCACAATTATCTAGTGAAAGAGGTGGTGAGGTTTATCATGTGCTTTCACCATTGCAAAAAAATGCTGGTCAAGTAAAAGAACTTAATTGGAAAAGTTATCAGGGTTGGCGTAATCATTTAAATGCTAATGGATTTGGAGTACAAAAGATTGTAGCAAGTGTTGAATATAAAAATACAAAAGATTATGAAGGAACATTTTAATGGCATTACCAACGGCAATAACAGATTCAGTTGATGGTTTAATAACGTGGTTTGGAGGTCCATATATTGACGGTAGTGATGTTTATGTGCACGCTCAATTTATTGATGTGGATCAGATACATACTGATCCAGGTCCGGGTGAGGCAGCGGAAGCGCAACAAGAGTCTTTATTTAAATCAACAAATCCAGATACAACAGCTTTTACAACAATAGATCAAACTGGTGAATTGATCGCTAGGGCTGGTAATTTTGATGAGTTTAGAGGACCAAAG
>SDBT01015971.1_pt1 | contig 11910 bp, 6 predicted proteins | sample 2277101 | NCBI WGS metagenome assembly SDBT01 (sample SAMN10404973, study PRJNA504765) | marine sediment metagenome | isolation source: marine sediment core GS10_PC15, 103 cmbsf | place: Arctic Ocean: Southern Knipovich Ridge | collected 2010
AGTAGAACCCACCTGTTGTACCGAAACCTGGCCCTGGGGTTGTTGCAGCGTATATCTCGTTTGGATCAAATTGATCGAAGATGATCTCATAGAATTCGGGGTAAAAACACTTGTCAGTCAAAAGATCAATTTCGTAATATATCCCTTTGTTTATTTTTGTCCATGTGTCACCACCTTCGGTACTCTTGAAGGCCCCGTTACCCTCATTGCCAATAACGATGATATTGGGGTCTGTTGGATGCACTGCCAGGGAGTGAAAGGTATTGTCACTGTCGTTGGGACTTACGCCGACATCGGGACCGACACAGTTTCCGTCATTGGGGAAATTGTTACCGCTGGTGCAACTTCCACACAAAACACAGACGGCAACAAGAACACAAGATAAGGAAAACAAACATATTGTTGTGGGCATATGTGGCTTCATGTCGTAACCTCGGAACATGTTTTTACCCCTGACCTTGGCCCCATTATATATATAAGAGGAACATATTCTATTGATATCGGTATTATAGCATTATCGCAAACATAAAGTTTGTGCTACTATTGGAACATTGCATATTGCTGTGTGGTAGCGTCAGCGTAATTTTCTTGTTGGAACCTCAGCGGCTGCCGTTTTAGGCTAAGGTTATCATACAAATAGTGATAAGAAATTGTTTTTATATTGGTGTAAGTATAAGAAAGTTCCTATTGTGTGTCAATAATAATCTCTTGAATTGGCACAACATGTTGCGGTTGATTTCTGTAGCCATTTTGTTCCGGGTAGAAGCGCCGGTTACCCAGCGCCCCCCCCACAGTCCCGTACGTGAAGGTTTCCCTCCTACGGTTCCTCGATAGTCATAGGCTCTATGCCAATGGCTAACCAAACAGGCATCACCCACTGAGTAACATCATCAAATTTCATAGGCTTGTGCCCACTCCCAACGATTTGAATTTAACTTGGCGCGACAACGCTTCTTGCCATCAATCAAAGTCGCTTCTAGGAAATTATTACTTTGAACTTCATAACGAAGTATTAAATATTTCGGCTTTCTGGTTGGGAAGGTTTATGGTAGTAGTATACAATTTGGGGGTAGGAATGACACCACAATATCTAGACATACCAAAGCAAAAGGCAGAGCCGAAACCCTGCCTTTTAAAATGTTTATCAAACCATAGAATCTATTCTACTCCTTCCATAATTAAACCCAGATTTTGCAGTAGGCTTCGTATCGAGGCATAGGAAATCGCAGCGAAACGCGCAGTTGGAGTGATTTTGCAACGAAGGCATAATAATTATTATGTTGAGAAGAAAAATCGTGAAACAAGCGTTGCAACAAGGATTTGAAAGCACTAAGGTGCTTTCCGGTAGATTAATTTGATATAATATACATGACTTCCGGCTGCGCCTTAAAGTCATGAGCCGGGCAAGCCGCAGTAGATGGCTACTGCAAATTCTGGGTTAAAGGTAAAAATTCATCAATCATTCCCTTCACCTGTTTTCTAAATTGCTCATCTTCTTCCATTACTTTTGTTATCACAGGACCCCACTCATAATATAACTTTATGATTTCTTGACCTCCTGGAGTGTCTTTCAATACGCTATCTCGGAAATCTCTCAGAAGTTCTGTTTCTTCTGCATACTTTCCATAGATTTCTTCTATAGGGCACAGTTCTCCTTCTATTGTAGTGGTTGTGTTGGTTCCATCCTCACACACATCTCCTGCACCATCTTCATCAGTATCTTCTTGATTCATGCTGCAGAAACCATTAGATCCGCACTCTTCACTACTATTACAATAATTTCCTGTATCACCTTCCGCGCAAGTTCCTCCCTCTGGACCATTTGGTGTGTGAGGACAGTTGTCTCGCTCATCTAAAACACCGTCATTATCATCATCAGTATCACAGATGTCACCTGTGCCGTCTAAGTCATTATCATTCTGATCGGGGTTACTATCCTGAGGACAGTTGTCACACGCGTCACCTGCTCCATCATCCTCTCCGTCTTCTTGACCTGGGTTTGCAATCTCAGGACAGTTATCATCCTGGTCATTAAGATTATCGTTATCTAGGTCGGACTGCTGACATTGTGGGTCCTGATAATCCACTTCTCTGCAAAAATCAACTATCAGTTTTGACACATCCGCTGTGTGCACAACCTCTCCAGTCTCAATATCACTTATTTCTATTACTTTCAGCAAGTCTAAGAAGGGTAGTATAATAGTGAAATCGACATCATCACCAACCATCATGCCAGGTTGATTATCCTCATGTTCAAGAATGTTAAATTCTCTTGGATCATGTAAGAAAATCGATAGCAACTCTTCTCCCTGAGAGGAGATCTCTTTTACCAGAAAACCTCCATGGTCTTGTAAGTTGTCAGGAGGGAAATTGTAGACAATCTTGGAGTCAAGCAGGGCTATCTCGTCACTTTTTATATTGTAATCAAGGATCACTACTTTGGTCAGTTCATCTTCTTCGCTGGTTGGTGAGATCATAGAAGATTCGCCAGAAGGACTGCTTCCTGGATTAGTGCAGGTAGCATAGGTGTCAAGTTTGTCTGAGACCCTTTCATGACAATCATCCTCAAATGTATTGCCGTTAAGCATGTAACATGTATTGGGATCTGATTTCCACCATCCGTCTCCTCCGTCAACACAACACACCCGAAAACCCTGCCCTCTCCAGTTGCACCAATTAGGCGAGCAATTACCCACACATTCATTCGGATTCAATCCGTTTGTATTTGCAAAGCTTTGGCATGCTGCATTTGAGGGCCAATCACATCTCTGTTCAGAGCAGAAGTTGGTGCAGCTGGTAGGGTTTTCAGATAGAGACTGGGAGTTAGCCTGTGAATGAAATATGTTGGGGTGGGGGGAACTCGGCTGGAAGTAACCGCCGTCACAGCAATACTCATCAGCCATGCCAAATATTTTATGCCCCGTTTCATGCACTACTATTCTTGGGTTCCCAGGAGGGGTGGAAAATACGCTGCTTGAGCATGCCCTGCCCCCACCGGTGAAAACAATCGCCGCAGAGTCTGCAAAAGAACAGTCGGTACTGTAGTTTTTCGGAAGATCCCATTTCTGGCAAACAGCTTGATAATCTCCTGCTTGGGCATAATAATAAAAGTTGAACTTACATCTGTTATTGTTAATCTCAGTTGTTCCGAAGTAACCGTTTGCAATTAAACCCGCAACGTCAGTTAGGAATTGAGTGGTGTTTCCTCCATAGTCATTGTCGGGAACAAACACAATATCTATTTTGTCGCTGTTTTTGCCATTCTTGATGATAGGGATACAGTTAGGGCAGGTTGTGACGCAGAGTCCTCCACAGTCAGCCCCGTCTTCATTCGGTCCCATATAATTATCCCAGCAGTCGCACGCATCTCCTAAAGCATCGTTATTCCAGTTAGCCTGATCCTTATTTGCCATATCCCAACAGTTATCACAGGTATCTCCAACAGTATCACCATCTGTATCATACTGAGGTTTCGGGTTATAAGTACTTGGACAGTTGTCACAGACATCCCCCACATTATCTCCATCGGTATCAGTTTGACTTTGATTGCTGGTCTTAGGACAGTTGTCACAGGCATTGCCAATAGTATCACCTTCTGTATCTTCTTGGTATTGATTGCTGATGGTAGGACAATTATCACAGTCATCCCCTGTGCCGTCCCCATCGGTATCTTTTTGGTTCGGATTACTGGTATTAGGACAGTTGTCACAGGCATCACCACAGTGTGGATCCTGCAGCCATTTACTACCATTCCAGTAACTGCTATTTAGCTTTAAGTAAATACAATCGTTATCACTGTCCTTTTGATCTGGATTATCCCCAGACCAGCAGTTGTCGCAGGCATCACCTTTACCGTCTATATCTAAATAATCAGTCTGATCAGAATTAGACACATTGACACAGTTGTCACAGACATCACCCACTCCATCACTATCGCTGTCATTTTGACCTGCATTAGCATCATAGGGACAATTATCAACATCATCACAGACGCCATCTTTGTCAAAATCTTTACATGCTTCACATGCATAGGTACAACCTGTGTGTCCATCATCATTCCATCCATTAGTTACATCACATTCATTTTCTTCCCCAGAGTTTCTTGTAGAATTTATAAGATGGATATCTACCTCAATGTTGGCACATACTTCATTTGAATTAAGTTGATTGTCAGCTGATTCACTGAGTAATATGCCTTCATTATTATATCCTGCTATGTTACTTTCGAGATTACTACTGCCAACATGCTCTAGTACGATGCCGTAACCTGTATTATCTGAGGCACCGTTATATAAAAGAGTATTGTTTTCGACATTCTTCAGATTGATCCCGATATGATAAGAATTAAAATTACAATTTTTTATGGTTACATTATCATAACCGTCATTATAAACTCCCACACCTGATTCATTACCGGTTATAGAGGTATTATCACATTCAAGTGTTATGTTTGAACTGTTAATGATGAGAACTCCTGTACTTCCCTGATCGTCAATAGTATAGTTGCCCCCACAAATTGCTGTATTTGAACTAATGAGCATATTGTCGCTTGGAGCCACGCAGGTGAGCGAAAATACCTCGCCAGCCAGGACAAAACTAAACATTACCATACTGATTAAGAGCATGATACCTTTGCTTAATCTTTCCATTGCATTCCCTCCTTTTAATTTTTAAATTTTCTTTGCTATAATTTTTCTCCTAGATTGCCGCATTACTTGTCGGTAAAACAGCTAAAATAATTAGATAAAAATATCCTCCTCTTAAACCTATCATTCTGCAGTAGACATACTTGCATTCATATCACCCGGTAAAAATGGGTATTTCACATAGTCAAAATTTTCATAATCAATAGAATCAGTAAATTTCCAGCCTCCGCAACTCTCGAATTTACCTTTTCGTGTCCCAACTACATTGCAGCTGAGTCTTTGTGGAATACGAGTTATTTGTTCCAGACGGTGAAGGAGTAGCAAACCACACCGGCTCCGAGTCGTGAGTGTGTATCCGTAAAGGTATGGGCGAAGCGTTGAGAGAGGATGTGCGAGCCGGGCGATTGAGCCGCGAAAGATGTTGTAAGCTACCTCCCAACATTGATAGCGGGGAACTGCTTAAAAAAGGTGGGCATACAATATATTGTATACAGCACAAATAGCAAAAAAGTTAACTATACTTGCAAGATATAACAGTGCGTTTTTTCAGGATTTTTATGTAAACTACAAAACGAAGTATTCAGTTTTTCTCCCTATCAAATTATTGTCAGATAAGCCTTCCATATTCTGTTCCTTCCTTTTTGGTCGGTTTCTATGCTAAGGTTGATCTGCCCTATTTTGGGGCTTAGTGTCAAATTCTTAATAACCTTCAGAGAAAGGAGATTTACCATGAAAGTATCAAGAGCTGTACAGTACTGTTTAGAGCACCACAAACAAAGTTCCAAAAAAAATACGGTCAATAACTATCAGGACATTTTCTCAAAATTCTGTATCCATTATGGTGATCGTGAACTGGAGTCAATCACATCAGATGAAATATTGACCTTCCTAACACAGATTACCAAAAGTACAAAAAGGACAACCAATCGCCTCCGCTATTCCCTCCTCAATGCTTTCTTCAATTTAATTAAAAACACCCTTAATACTAAAATCTCTAATCCTTGTGACACAGTAATGTTGAAGAAGATCTTCAAAAGCATTAGAGGTGTTCAATGGAAAGTTTTCGAAAAGGAAATAATAGACGAGATAATATTTAAAGTGGAAACCCTCCGTAATCGTCTTTTGCTTGAGCTGATGGCAAGAGGTGGAATGCGAATCGGTGAAGTTCTTAAAATCAGGCCAATGAATGTTGATAACCGAAAGATTATCTTACATGATCCTAAAAGTGGAAAAGAGGCGGAGGTGGTTTATATACCCCAAAAGATAGCAGACCGACTCAAGGAGTATATCAGGGTTAATAATATCGACCAGAATCAACGGATTTTCCCGTTAACCTATGGAGGTGCCAGAGAAGTTGTAAGAAAGGCAGGTAAGGCAGCAGGAGTCAACCTTAGGCCTCATGACCTCAGAAGGCATGCTGCAACATATGCATCACGATCAGGAACACCGATTGAGATTGTAAGCAAAGTAATCCTGAGACATGCAAATCTGTCCACTACTCAACGTTATCTGGGAAAAGTCAGTGATAGTGAAGCTGTAAGATGGATAGAAAATCTCTATGAATAATAAAATTGAAGCCGGGGTAATCTTATTATAGGTTGCACCGGCTTTAAATTCTATGTGGAGTATTTAACTTCGATCAGTGTTGATAATATCAATTCCTGATTGATGAGGTTAATGGTAGTATGTTACACTGAAGGTCTAAGAATTGGGAAGTGGTTTGGATACAAGGTATTGGGGTAACGACCAAGCTAGCCTGCCGCTATGGAGCGCGGCTGAATAGGGGTCGGAATGGTCTTGTTAGGCAAATTTGCTACGGAACATGAAATATGCAGCGCATACAAGACACAATCCTGCCCAAAGATAATCTAGTTTTAAAGGCTCCTTAATGTACAAAACCGAAAAAGGCACAAAAACGGACAGAGTAATAATTTCCTGAATAATTTTGAGTTGCCCAACATTTAAGGCGGTGTAACCAATTCGGTTTGCTGGAACCTGAAGAATATATTCAAAGAATGCTATTCCCCAGCTGACAAGCGCTGCCACTAACCATGCTTTATTATTTAATTCTTTAAGGTGAGCATACCAGGCAAACGTCATAAATACGTTGCTGCAAATAAGCAAACCTATTGAAATCAATATCGGATTCATTTTATTCGAACTCCTCCTTTTTATCTAACATTTAGTATGCTGAATTATTATTTATTCAATATATGGATTCTTTAATTGACAATATTTATGATAGAACTTGCTTTTTAATGGAAAAAGTATAGGTAATTTCCTATTGTGTGTCAATAATAATAATTTGTATTGGCATAACATATCGGGGGTATCTGAAATGAGGAAATGAGTTTAAGATTCTTGCAAAATTCTGAGGTCGTTTTCAGGGAGGTATTTACCGTAAGATACACAACGAAGTGTTAAATATTTCGGCCTTCTGATTGGTGTCCTTTATGGTAGTTATGTTATCAGTGGGCAAATGGGAGACACAAGATGTTGGGTGTGTGGTGTCTAAGCGAAGTCTGTTTTGTGGGTCTTTTGACTTCCTCTCAAGCTGCCTTAAACCTATCCTTTAGTATCATACCATCTTGAACTAACTTGAAGACTTGCTTTACTTCAAATGGCTTATACGCAATAAGATCAACTCCACTTTCTCTCATCTCAGATTCTTTTAATTCCACATTCCATCCCGTGATAAGTGCAACGGGAACATTCTTATTGATACTCTTAATCTTCTCCGCTACCTGCCAGCCGGACATTCCAGGCATTCCTAGATCGGTAAAGACCAGGTCAAATTCCTTCTTCTTAAATAGTTTTATTCCCTTACTTCCATCCGAAGCAATCTCAACTTCATGACCACCCTTAGTTAAGATAGCAGAAAGAAGATCCCTTACATTTTCCTCGTCTTCAACTACTAGAATCCTGGCTTTCTTTTGTTCATCCGAAATGGGTTCTTCTTTCTCTTCTTTAACTGCTTTCTCAGAAATAGGAAGCTTGATGATAAAAGTAGTTCCTTTTCCCGCAACACTATCTACTGTAATAGTTCCTCTATGTCGATTAATAATCCCGTAAGAGACACTCATACCCAGTCCAGTCGATTGAACACCTTTGGTGGTGAAAAAGGGATCAAATATCCTATTCCTTACACTTTCAGAGATACCAACACCTGTATCTTCTACATTAACTACTATATGACCGTCTTCCTTGTAGGTTTTAAAATTTATCTCCCCTCCTTGAGGCATGGCATCAACAGCATTGTTAATCAGGTTGGTTAATACTTCTCTTAGCTCTGCTGCACTTCCTGAGGTGGTAGGTAGGGTGGAAAGTTCCTTTTGAATGGTAATCTTTATTCCTTTTGACTCGGCATCGTCTTTCCACTTCATTCTGGTAAAATCAAGTGCATTGTCTATGATTTCATTTAAGTCAACTGTGGTAAAATGCTTGTCATCATCCCTTCGGCTAGCAAATTCCTGAATCCTCCTCACCGTCTCAGCACCATCTCTGGAAGCCTTTTCTATTACTTCTAGTCCTTCCTTCATTTCAATCACCGATTTTCTTCTTTCCTCTTTCCCTTGTGGGGTCTCAACAATCATTTTCAGTAACTGGGCTCTACCCAGAATAGCAGCTAACACATTATTGAAATTATGGGCTACTCCTCCTGCCAGCTCTCCCAGTGATTTGAGCTTTTCTGATTGGAGAAGTTTGTGTTCCATCTCTTTTCTCGCAGAAATCTCTCTTAGTATAGAGGTAATGATATATTCCCCTTCCACTTCTACAGCAAAGAGAGAAGATTCTATGGGGATGAGCGTACCATCCTTCCTTAATCCTTCATTCTCTGAAGCGCTCGCAAGCATCCCTGTTTTGATTTTTCTTCTTAATTCTTCCAATCCTTTTCTACCTTCTTCTCTTCTACTAGGCGCAGATAACATAAGAACAGATTTCCCCAATATCTCTTCGTAGGTATAACCAAATATTTCTTCTGCCTTTTTATTAAAACCCACTATTTCCCCCTCTTCATTTGAGGAGATAATAGCATCATTGGCGTTTTCTATTAAACTGCGATATTTTTCCTCTGACATCTTTAGCTCTTTTTCAAATTTCTTTCTTTCCGTAATGTCTCTATTTATACCGACTGCTCCAGTTATATCTCCTTTCTCGTTGTATAAAAGAACGTTATTTACCTCAACAGGAATCAACTTCTTATCCTTACGGACATAATAATTCACCACATTTTTTATCTTCCCATCCTCATATAATCTTTCCATAAGTATTATTTGCGATTGAACATAAGGCTCGATTTCTATCTCTACGGTTCTTCCTGTGGTACACTCATAAATTCCATCTTCTGCCGGGGATAACTCAGCCGTATGTTTGCCTATTAATTCTTCCTTCTCGTAGCCAAGCAACTTCATAAAGGAGTTGTTTGTTTTGGTAATGTATCCTTCAGGATCAGTAACAATGATGCCGTCCAATGAGCTTTCTATTATATTGTCCAAATGGTATTTTGTTTTCGTGAGTTCCTCTACGGTTTGTTTGAGATCACCGGTAGTCTTTGCCAATAACTTCTTCTGTCTGTGAAGTTCAAGAAAAACATTGACTTTACTTCTCAGAATATCCATGTCCAGTGGCTTGAAAAGATAGTCCACTGCCCCCGACTCATAACCTTTGAATATATGATTTTCCTCTTTGTATATGCCAGTGACAAAGATAATGGGTATGTATTTAGTTTTCTCACTTTTCCTCATTAATGCAGCAGTTTCGAAACCATTCATCTCAGGCATTTGCACATCAAGGAGAACCAGGGCAAAGTCATATTTAAGCATGAGACTGAGCGCCTCATTACCTGACATCGCCTTGATGATGTTCAGATCGGGACTTTCCAGCACGGCTTCTAGGGACACCAGGTTTTCTGGCTTATCATCCACAAGAAGAATATTAAGTTTTTCCCTTTCTTTCATGCTTTGTTCCCTTTGTCTAATCTGATTAAGATTTAGCCGGCAGTATCACCTTGAAGGTTGCTCCCTCACCCACGGTACTGTCCAGCTCAATCCTTCCCTGGTGTTCTTCTATAATTTTATTGGACACGGAAAGACCCAAACCTGTTCCCTTCCCCGGAGCATTGGTGGTGAAAAACGGCTGAAATATCTTTTCCCTTTTGTGTTCCGGCACTCCACCACCATTGTCCTTAACCTCTATCACCACCGAGGAAAGACCATTGGTGTTGTCTGCATACGTTCTTATTTCAATCATCTTTTTCTCTTTGCCACCCCCCCTAGAGCATTTCTCGCATTGCTGACGAGATTCAGAAACACCTGCTCCAGGCGAATCGGGTCACCTGATACCTTGGGCAGATATGAACCTAGATCCTCTTGCACTTCGATATTATTATTCCTTAGCTGTTGCCCTAAAAATTTGAACGCTCCCTCTACTATGCTGTTTAAATCAATTTCTTTCCGGGTTACCCCTTCGCTTCGCCGGGTGAAGATTCTCATGTGGTCAATGATCTCCGCCATTTTATTTACCTGATTCACCACATCTTTCAGGTCCTGCTCCAGATCGCCCTCATCAAACTGTCCTCTTTCGATATCTTTCAACAGGGACTGGGAGATGATCTTTGTCCCGTTTAACGGCTGGTTAAGCTCATGCGCCACCCCTGCAGTGAGCTCACCCAGCGAAGAAAGTTTTTCTGACTGAACCAACTGTAAGGTTGCTTCCTGCAATTCCTTCTCGGCCTTTCTCCTTTTAGTAATGTCTCTGATTATGCCAACTGATCCAATTTTATCTCCTTTCTCGTTGTATAAATAGACTGAATTACTCTCGGTAGGAATCACTTTTTTGTCCTTTCGCATAAAGTAACTCTCCCATTGAGATATCTTACCCTCTTCAACTAATCTGGAAATCATGGTGTACGAATCATTGATAAATCCCTTATCTATCTGAACAGTTTCTCCTGTAGTAGATTCATAGACCCCCTCATCAATTGGTACTAATTCAGTCATATGCTTGCCTATTACTTCTTCTTTCTTGCAATCAAGCATTTCCAGAAACGACTTATTCACTCTGGTAAGATATCCTTTATTATCACTGACAATTATACAATCCAATGAGCTTTCTATTATATTGTCCAAATGATGTCTTATTTCTCTTATTGCTTCTTCAGATTGCTTCCGTTCAGTGATGTCACGCATAATTGAAGCAATGATGTATTCCCCCTCCACCTCGAAAGTAAATACAGAAGATTCTATAGGAATTTCTTGACCATCTTTTCTCAATTCTTTTCCTTCCAGGATTTTTCCAACTACACCTAATTTACCGGTTACCTTGAGTTTTTCTAAGGTTTTCTTTTCCCGTTCTCTGTCTTTTTCGGGTGATAGCAAGGTAATAGATTTTCCCAGAATTTCACCACGAGAATATCCTAACATCTCTTCAGCCTTTTTATTAAAACTTGTTATCTTTCCTTCTTTATTCATAGAGATTATGGCATCATTGGCATTCTCTATTAGATTATGATATTTCCCCCCCCCAATTTTTTTAATGCTTCTTCAGTCTTCTTGTGATTTATTTCTGATTTTTCTAACTCTGCATTATTTTTACGCAATTCTAGAAGTTCATTTATAAGCTGTTCTTTTGTCTTGTCTTCATCTTTCATATCAGTCACCCCAATAAGTATTAATTTCAGATCGCTGAGTCTTTATATCCTTTTATATAAAACTATCGGTGATCATAAAAAATACTTAAATTTTTTCTTGGCAAATGCGATCGTAATATCGTCCACTTTTCTTTGAAAGATAAAGTCGATAATTGAAAGTCTGGGTAGTCTGTTTAAGTTCTCTGGGTAGGGAGTTGATATTAGATATTGCGGTGGAGACAATGAGTAAAATACTTTAAGATACTTGCAAAAGTTAACAGCGCGTTTTTATTAGATTATTATGTAACATACGCAACGAAGTGTTGATAATTTCTAGCTTCCAATAGCTAAGAAGCAGAAGCTTTAATTTTCAGCAAACAAAACCGTGCCACTACATATCAAAGTTTCTTGATCTTTAAATATGGGGATCATATGATGGATTCTAAAGTTTGAACGACAGATTATGTTCTAAATTTCTTGTTTTCCCATTCAATAGCCTTATGATAATTTTTATATTTACGTTCACGGTTCTTGAACTCTTTTGAATGAATGCTCCTTCTGCCATTTTTCAACACAATATCAATTACGGCATGTAACATTTCATGATAGACAATAAACTCTATCACATATCGGGGG
>SDBT01015972.1_pt1 | contig 11910 bp, 11 predicted proteins | sample 2277101 | NCBI WGS metagenome assembly SDBT01 (sample SAMN10404973, study PRJNA504765) | marine sediment metagenome | isolation source: marine sediment core GS10_PC15, 103 cmbsf | place: Arctic Ocean: Southern Knipovich Ridge | collected 2010
ATTTGCAGCACAACCTGGGCTTTGAAGTCCGGCGTGAATTTGCGTCGTTTTGTCATTGTGGATCCCTTTCCTGGAGTCTAATTCCTGTTTAGCATACTGTCCAGTTTTTGGGGTCCACTACACGAGCTTGTCATGTAAAAGCGAAGGTCAAGGAAGCGGCGAAGAACCTGAAAGAGCAACCGCGAAGGACCCTCCGGCGTAGGGAGAGCGGGATGTTGGCGATGCAGCGCATCATAGAAAGTGGGCGATGGAACAGGAGAGGTTTCACTAGGTCGACGGCCCACATCTGTAGTAAAGATTGGTATAAGCTGAAGCAGTGAAATCCAGGAGGAAGCCGGATGAGAAGTCGGAGGGGCTCATAATACTGAAGATGATAAGGACGTCACAACCTTATCGAAGGTATGGGGTCCTACTTCAACCAAGTTGAGCGAGACTGTAAGTGATGGTGCATGCCGAAAGGCCAATTCCACCCACAGAAAACTCACGAGGAGGTCATCGCAAGACTATGCCGGTATGCCAGGCAGAGAAAGTGAAAGATACAGGCTTGATGTGGCAAGCTCTGTAAGGTATCACGGCAAGAACTGTGCATGCTACCGGAAGAAGGTTGTCGGAGAGCCGTATGAGGGAAAACCTCACGTGCGGTTCGAGGTGGCAGGGGATGGAAACCAGGATATGGTGGTAGTTGAGGCACTCTTATGGAAACGGAGTTTCCCGGAAACAGAGAGCAATGAGCTGCTCCACCTAAGTCTCAGGCGCCATTCCCTGACCCTACCAGGTCGACTCGGCTGCGCCGGAGAGTAAGTGTGGCGATTTTGGACAATTTGGTTCTGAGCAAAGGGTGTTTCGGAACGACGAAACCGAGCGCCTGAACAAACCGTTAGGCCGCTAAGCAGTAAAAAGCGTACAGAGTATCGAACTTAATAACGTATATGAGCGAAGAATCGGTAAATACAATTATCTCGTTTTTGAAACAGGACGAAATAAAAAACATGAATATGATTCATTTCATGGAAAATAATCGTATTCACAGCCTTGAACGCATAGGGGATTCTGTATTATTGCGAGGAGAGAGCGATTGTCAATGGGTTTACATTAGTAGTCCGAATGAAGATGAGTTGAGCACAGTAGTCGACCGTCTTACTGAAGATGACAGACATTTTGCCCTGGTTGAAGATTGGATGCTGCCACAGTTACTCAAGGATCAAATGCCTGTTTGGCAATTATCAACAATGAAGTTGGTATTGCATAAGTATGCAAAGATTCCGTCAGTTTCTAGATATCCTATTGCTCCATTGACAGTTGATGATGCTCGGTATGTATATGAAAATTCTGAATATCAATCAATGACATCACCAGAATATATACATGAACGTATTCGACAAGGTCCTAGTGCTGGTATCTCTGTAGCAGGAGAATTAGTTGCGTGGACGATGACTCATGATGATGGAGCAGTAGGTTTTCTTCATGTTCTCGAAGCGCATAGAAGAAAAGGATATTCGTTTGCACTAACCCTCTACATGTGTCGCAAATTGCGAGTACAAGGAAAAATGCCTTATGTTCACATTGAAGAGACGAATACAAGTTCAATGAACTTAGCTAAGAAAGTGGGCTTTGTAAAAGATCGCAGGGTTCATTGGTTTGAAATCTAGGAGAGAGGAGCGGCCCAACCCCACATGGTGTGTGCTGAAAGTCATCGTCTGCTAACCTGTGAAAGTCCGGTCGTGGTAACTGTTTTGCTTGCCGGCACGCTTGGCAGCGCTAAATGCCTAAACGCTCGACGGGTGATGCACTCGTTATGCGCTAGGTCATAAAGAAATATAGAAATGAAAAATAATATCGTGCTAGGTTTGCTGCTTGGAGTGATTGCGGGCATACTCGATGTAATCCCAATGATGTTGCAAGGGTTGACTTGGGATGCCAATTTGTCCGCATTTTTTCTTTGGGTAGTGTCAGGATTTATGTTGGGCACATCCAACTTGAGACTACATCCAGTGTTGAAAGGAATAGTAATTGCGTTTATTTGCTTATTACCAAGTGTATTCATCATCGGATGGGATGATCCTATTTCATTAGTTCCGATAGGCGTAATGGCTCTGATTCTTGGAGCGTTGCTTGGTTTTAGTTATGGTAAGTTGTCAAAATGAAGCGGCACAACCCCACATGCACTTGACCAGGCTTTGCCCGGAGGGTACGCGGCGCGGTTTTTGCAAGAATTTCGCTATAATGGAATGGTCTAGTCTTGCAAGAGTCGGCGAACCGGTCACGCCCATGTTATGCGCTAAGCCATAAAGAAAAAAAGAAGGAGTTATCGGAAATGAAACCTGTCATAAACATACGAGATATGATTCAAGAGATGGATGTGTTTAGCGATAACTACAAAGCATTTCTTAATATTCGTACAGGGGAATTTATTTCCCTCTCAGAGGAAGATATGAGAGCTGCCGAGGAAGGTGAACCACTTGAAGATTATCCTGATTGGCAGCAAGAAGTGATCCAAGAAGCGAAGGATGTTTTGTTCACGGATGATTATCTTGCGTTGCCGAGCAAGTACGATATCCATGAATATGAAATCATGAAAAGGTTCTGTTACACAGTCGAAGATGATGAACTGCGTGACAGACTTTTGTATGGGATAAGTGGGCGAGGAGCGTTCAGGTTTTTCAAAGATAAGATATACGAACACGAGATAACAGATGATTGGTATGAATATCGCTATCAGGCTTTTCGAGAGATAGCAAAAGATTGGTTGGAGAGTCACAATTTTGCATATACGGAAGAAAACGAAGACTAGACTCGTCAGGCACTCCCGTAATGAGTCCTGGTAATTCCAGTTGGAGGCGAAATGAAACTGACAGCGCTCATGGACAACAACACGCTTATCGACAGGTATTTCCTTGCTGAGCCAGGTGTTTCGTATCTTGTTGAGCTTGACGCTAAGAGGATCTTATTCGATGTTGGGTATTCGGATGCGTTCATAACAAACGCACGAAAGCTCTCTATCGATTTGCTGGATGTGGACTTTGTAGTGCTGTCTCACGCCCACCTGGATCACACATGGGGGCTCATTCCACTTATTCGGCTCTATACAGAGGCGCTGATAGAGGGGCTGCATGCCAAGAAACCCACTCTTGTGACTCATCCGCTGACACTGTCATCCAGAACATATGGTGATTTGACAGAAGCCGATTCCTTGCTTCAGGAAGACAAGCTTTGCGGTTATTTCCATCTTGAATTGAGCAAAGAGCCCGTGTACTTGACCGAACGATTGGTATTTCTGGGGGAGATTGAAAGGACCAATGAATTTGAGGCTAAAAGCCCGATGGGAAAAATTTTGGAAGGAGGAGTTGAGAAGGACGATTTCCTATTTGACGACTCCGCATTAGCCTACAAGTCGCCAGATGGTCTGGTCATAATCACGGGGTGTTCCCATGCTGGAATCTGCAACATTGTAGAATACGCAAAAAAGGTCTGTGGTGATGATAGGGTGGTTGATGTTATAGGTGGCTTTCATTTGCTGGCTCCTTCGGAAGAGCAACTTCAGGGTACCATAACGTACATGGAATCCCTGCACCCCGGTTCGGTGCATGCCTGCCATTGTACGGATTTGAATTCCAAAATCGCGTTGTCAAAGGTTGTCGCTCTCGAGGAAGTGGGAGTTGGATTGACACTCGAATACTGAATTTGGAAGGCATCTGGGTACAGTGTGCATAGTAGGGAGCAGGAGCAAACGCATCTCCAAAGAAGCACATTAACGATGAAGCTATTCGCGTTGTAATTGGGAGTGGAGTTATTATTATTGATGTCTGGAAGGTATTGCAATAAAATTAATGATGCTGCCAACAATATAAATAGCCTTGCCTTTGAAAAAGCAAAGAAGTTCATTTATCCAGACATTCGTATTAAGTAGTAGTTGGCTTTCATAAAACGATAAAATAGGGTTCAGGCTATACCAGAACATAAAAGCGGTATAATTTCTTTTGCTCAACGGCGTTTCATAAAATCATCAGAAATATGCAAAGAAGATTGAACTGTGCCAAAACGAAAACATAAAGCAAGTTTCACACAGAGACTCTTGGCTCTTATCTCCGAGCCAGAGTTTATAAAGTTCGAAAATATATTGAGTGAACCAAATTTTTTCAAAATTGTTGGAAGAACTCATTATGAGCGCTGGCATTCATCATTCTTTGGTTGGTTGTTAGATGCTAACGGTTCACATTTACTAGCAGATTATGTTTTAAGGCGATTTCTATTACTACTTCTCAATGAAAAATGCTTGAAAGCAAAAAATCATCCAGAAAGGTTTCTGGTAAATGTTTTACCTGTAGTCGAGTTTTCGGAAATCCAGGTATCACCAAATGAGAATATGTCGTCTGAAACGAGTGTTGTAGGAGTGGGGAGATTTGATATCTTTTTGACGGCAAAATATGCAGATGAAAATGGTAATACTGGAAACCTGAATATTTTGTTTGAGTTAAAAATAGATTCAAAACCAGATGGAAAGCAATCTGAAAAATATGCGGACTGGATTTACGCTAATCATCCCGACGATGTTAACTTATTGATTTATTTAACACCAAATCTGGCACAAAATACTAAATCTACGGTTGGTGATGAAAGATGGTATTGTTTGGATTACCAGCTGCTCAATGACAATTTACTAATTCCACTCTTAGATCACCCTAATCTTAATGAAAAGGTAAAGCCTTTCATTATCCAATATATAAAGAACTTAAAAAACCGGTACAAGGGAATTAAAATGGCAATTACCAATGAAGAAAAAAGATTAGCTTTGGCACTGTATGAAAAATACAGTGGTGTTTTTGATTCGATATATGACGCTCTTGTTTCGTCGGGTGCTATTGATTTCAGCACATCAGACGTGGTTGAAATTAAGGGTAGGGTTACAGGGCGTTTGGCTGTTAGAGTTAATAAAAAAATTCTTTCGAATGATACCGTTCGGTTACTTTTTAGAGATGTTTTAGTACATATCGTAGATAAAGAATATATGCTGAGAATTCCTTTGCCTTGGGGAGCAAGTAAAAGTCGATATATATTAACAAATGAAGCAACTCCTATCCACCCGAATGGTAGAGAATTTTTCTATCCGGAATCTTATAAAGGATACACAATCGAAACGCATTATGCAAGAGACAGAGCCATGAAAGTTTTGAGCGATTTATGTGAGAAGTTAGAACTTGAATTTGAAGCAATAGATACATAATTTGAGAGGTAAAAATGCTTGAAAATGAATATGAACAGTTAGTCGAATATTTAAAAGGGATGATTGCCGATGGTGTTCAACTTGTTCACGATGATAATCTTATGAACTGGCACGATACAAACATTCTCAGTCTAATACAGGAAATCGACCGTAAGAAAAGCGAAGCTGAAAATCTTACCGTTGAAATTACAGAACCATTGATAAATAGGATTTCAGGGCAGCGTGTAAATGTTATCTATATCTTTGATAAAACTATTGATATGTCTCCGAGCAGGAAAGTAGTAACTTATCCAAAGGATAAAATTTGGTACCATTATCGAAAAGTAATACCCGGCGAATAATTATCTGATAGCCAGGTTTTAAGCTCATGTTCAAAACAATCATTGGATTGTCTATCTTATGAAGATGATTTCTACATTTGTTTTCAACATGAGCTTGCTAATTAATAAGACACAAGCAAACCCTGCGTGCACGCAGACCAGGCTTTGCCCGGAGGGTAAGCGGCGCGATTTTTGCAGGAATTTATCTTTATTGAAATAGTCTAGTCTTGCAATAATGGGCGAAACGGTTACGCCCATGTTATGCGTTAACCCATAAATAAAATTACACGCAAATTGCCAGAGAAATACCGTTTGTTTGGTTTATAATCTTTATGACACAAAAAATTCCGAAACAAAATCAGGAGGTTTAATAATGCACGAAAAAAGTATTGAACTGCTTAACAAGGCGGTCGCGGAAGAGCTGTCCGCAGTCCACCAGTACATGTATTTCCACTTTCATTGTGACGACCAGGCGTATGACCTCATAGCAGGTTTGTTCATGAGAACTGCGATCGAAGAGATGGGTCATGTTGAGGCTCTGGCGGAGAGAATATTGTTCTTGAAGGGCGAAGTGGAGATGGTGCTCGCCATGGATGTGGAGAAGATCCACGACGTGAGGGCGATGTTGGAATTAGGTAGGAAAATGGAGGAAGACAGCGTAAAATCTTACAACGTGTGGGCCAATGAATGTTCGGCTAACGCAGACTCGGCCTCGAAGAGGATATTTGAGACATTAGTTGATGATGAAGAGCGCCATTTTGACCAGTATGACACCGAAATGGAGAACATCGATAAGTTCGGTGATCGCTATCTGGCTCTACAGTCCATTGAACGCAGCAAAAACCTTTCTGCTGGACCACCAGTAGAATAACCCGACAACTAAAAGGTCACCTGCCAGACGGGTGACCTTTTTAACTTCACTCCTCAACGATGATCACACTTCCAACCCCGGCTTGAATAAAATCTTCCCCATATTCAGCTTTAAATCTGGCGATCGCTTCCTCTCCTGTGCAGTGGCAGGGGGCGACATTATGTATGCCCAGGTCGCGGAACGTATTGATTATCCCCTTTAACTGGTGATCGGATTTGTCCCCTAATTGGAAGCCTCCCACCACCAGGTAAACCAGGTCGTCGAACATCTCTTTGGCTTTCTCCACGATCTGCACGATGCCCGGATGGGCACATCCGGTGTCGATCACTAACCCCTCGCTGGTGCGGATGACCAGCGCCTGCTCTTGAACGCTGTCTCCCATCACACCGGTGGTGTACATCCCCTGGCTGATCGAATCCCCTGCTTCGACCTGCACAATTTCCGCAATTTTTGCCGTTTCCTGGTCAATATTGCCCCCAAAACGAGGAAAAACATAAATCGTGGGGCATGCACTGCTCTCAAGCAGGTGAACCAGCCCACCGGTGTGGTCGTTGTGGGCGTGGGACAGCATGACACCCTGTATATCGGACGTGTTAATACCCAGGATGCGCATGTTCTCCAGCAAGATCAATCCATCGCCTCCAGTATCAAATAGCAATATCTGGTTTTGGTGTTCTGCCAATGCGGCAAACCCCCAGGATGTCCTCAGGCGTTCATCGTAGGGATTATTATCGAAAACGATAGTAATGGTCAACGGACCCTTTGAAAGTGGAATGGTTACAGCAGCCTCCGGAATGAATTTACCTGTTTCGGAGGTTGTGTTTGCGGGACCTGATTTCTGGGCTGGCGTTTCTGGCATGGCTGTTATGTCCTTCATAATTTGCTCTTTTGGGAGGGATGTAGGAGTTGCACCTTGAGGTGAGGATGTTTCTGGCGTTACGCTGCAAGCGGATTGGCTGACTGAAAGTAGTAATACAAATCCGAGAATTAATATAACTCGAATGATATCGGACACCGTTTTCATGATTGTTGGATTTTTGAAACAACTTTAATTACTAGCCACCCGATAGTTTTAATTTAGTGCCCGGATGAACACGGAATAACACGGATACATTGGTGGCGATAACATAATCGGCGATAACATAATCGGCGATAACATAATCGCGATAAAATAATCGGCGATAAAATTATCGAAGTAATAAAAAAAATCCTAAAAATCAGTATTTATCCATGTCCAAAAAGAATTTTACCCAAAGTGTCAGGTAGGTTGTTTAATCATCACGTTTTTGACATTATTGTACAAACATCTTGTAAGTATGTCAATTAATCACAATTAGTTCAGAGGTTCCTGTTCCAGAGCACATGCTATAGTGGAGCAAACAGTGGACCGGTTTTCTAAATTCGCTAACAATCTAACCGGCAAAATTTTGAAAGTTAATCCAATTGACCAACTTGCTGCATTAAATGTATAATGAGAAAAATCAATCGAACAACCAACATCGCTGTTAACATTCTCTAGGGGTCCGGCTGGTATGTGGTCTGAATAGCACTAAAGCATTCATTATGACTGACGACCGCCCATCGGTGGTATTTGTTTCTGAAAAGAGCGAATCTCAATCCAGCTCTTCTTTCTTGGAAAACAGAGATGCTTTATTCTATAACCCTTATTGCCAATTTAGAATTCCTGGTCGCAGCAATTTTTGCTTGGAGCTTACATGGTGACCCGCAGCCCGCACAGCCTTGTCGTCTGGTTGACGGGACTGACTCTCTGGTCGATAGCGGGACTATTTCTAAATTTGCTACTGGCGCTTACTCCACCAAATAGAAATCGTATCCCTTCGCATGCTCTTAAGCGTTATATCGCTCGTTAACCCTTTTTTTTAATTTTGAGGTAGCAAATGAGAATTGCCTATATATGCCAATCTTACCCTCCTATGATCAGCGGGGCATCGCTTGTCGTTCAACGCCTGGCAGAAGGTATGGCTGCGCATGATCATGTCGTTTTAGTGATGACAGCCAGCGAAAGGGGGGAGGCATATACCGAAGAGTTTTACAATCTCAAAGTGAGACGATTGCGTGCTTTCCAGAATCCTCTGCGCGTTGACCAGAGTTTCTCATTATGGAATCGAAATATAATCTCCACCGAATTCAAGGAATTCAAACCCCATATTTTGCATTTACACGACCCCCTCAGTTTGGGCATGGCAGGTTTGGTAACAGCTCATAGGTTGCAGATTCCTGTAGCATTAACTATTCACCAGGTGCCCCGCTTTGTGAGCGCCTATTTACCGAATGTACCTGCTCTGCAAAACACTGTCGAGTCTGGGCTCTGGTCTTACGGCAGGTGGCTGCTACAGCAGTGTGAAAAAGTTATCGTCCCCAGTCACGCCATCGCTGAAGAAATTCATTCTCATGATGTTCAACGTCCAAATGTGATCAGCAATGGTGTGGATTTGCATGCCTTCAATCCCGATCCACCTGATCCTGGTGAACGTGAGGCTTTATGCTTGAGATATGGACTCGACCCTGATCTGCCGGTTGTCCTGCACGTCGGTAGGCTGGATGTAGATAAACAAGTAAACCTGGTCATTCGAGCTTCAGCACAAGCAATCAATCAAGTTGGTGCTCAACTATTAATCGTCGGGGATGGTCGCCAGCGTGAGGAGTTAATCGAATTATGCGCTAATTTAGGTATTGGAAAAATTTGTCACTTCCCCGGATTTGTGGAAACGAACGGTGATCTGCCAGGATTGTATAGATTAGCAGCAGTATTTGTAACCGCTTCGGAAATCGAAACCCAGGGACTGGTCATCCTAGAAGCCATGGCAAGTGGGTTGCCCGTTGTTGCTGTAAAGGCGACTTGCATACCAGAACTGGTGCAGGAGGACGTCAACGGCTATTTATCACAGCCAGGTGAATTAGAGCAAATGAGCGAACATGTACTGAGAATATTAATGTCACCTGATCGAGCAAAAGAGATGGGTCGGGTTAGCAGAGCACTGGCGCAGGAGCATTCTATCGACAGGTCGATAGAAAATCATGAGGTTCTTTATCAATCTTTAAATATCAATAGTATGAAGTTGTAATTGATCTTAACAATTCGGCACTTTTTGGCAGTTCACGCTCTTGTTTTGGCGCTTTAAATTCTATATGCTAGAGTGGGATGTGAGGGTATTACCATGGAATTTTGGTACAACTTCGCGAAAGGCATATTACGAATATACATGACATTTTTAGTCGAAGGTTTCGACGTTCGGGGGAAGGAAAACCTGGAACCAGGACCTAAGATTATCGTAGCCAACCATCCGAATGCCACGGATGCTTTCTTCCTGCCGTTTATTTTCCCTGAGAAACTGCATTTTCTTATCCAAGAGGAAACTTTCGGCATCATATTAATTGGAAGGTTGCTCAAATTGGCTGATCAGATACCAGTTGTTGCGGGACGAGGTCGAGAGGCGTTGGGTGAAGCGTGTGAAAAACTGTCGCAAGGTCAATCAGTGGTCATTTTTCCTGAAGGGCACTTGAGCCACGGGAAGGCTCTCCGAAGGGCTGGCTCCGGAGCAGCAATGCTGGCTCTGAAAAGTGGCGCGCCCGTAGTTCCGGTTGGCTTTTATGTGCCACCCGAATTTACCCGTACAATACGGCTCTCGAATAATGATCGAGCAACTGAAGGGCGCTGGCAACTGGGGGGTCGATGTTCCATCCAGATTGGTGAACCCTGGAAACTGGATTTGATATCTTATCGAGATCAGAGTTATCGCTCCCTGCGAGAGTTAACAGAAGTGATAATGCTCAAGATCCAAAATCTCGTGCAGCTGGCGGAAAACACCGTTCAAGCAAGAGCTGGTATATAGATATAAAGCGCAAGAAAAGGAGAGGTTCAATGACCCGCAAAATCTGCTTAATCCTGCTTATATTATTGTTGAGCGCGATTTCGACTGCCTGCAAAGAGACGTCTGCTCCAAGTATTTCATACGATCCACAGGAACTAAGTTTTTCTGGCAAACGTGCTTTCGCTATTGAGGATGAATTTGTCACCACTTTCACCAATCGGCACAGTGGAACCAACCAGAGTCAACTGGCAACTGAGTGGTTATGGGAACAATTCACAGCCGCAGGTTGGACCTGCGAGATGGATGATTGGGAGATCATCAACTACAGCCAGTCTGTGCCTTTAAGGAGCGTAGTATGCCGGCTGCCTGGGGAGGATGCGAATGATCCGCGTGAGATCCTGGTACTTGCCCACCACGACCAGGCTTCAACTACCATCCAGGGCGCGGACAACGATGGTTCCGGGATTGCCATCCTGCTTCATCTGGCGGAGATTTTTGCTTCAGAAGGTCCACCCAAATACACTCTGGTTTTTGTGGCTGATGATGCCGAGGAATACGGCATGGTCGGCAGCCGGCGCTACATCCAGAGCCATCCTGATACGGACAACATAATCGCCGGTCTTTCACTCGACAACCTGGGCAGGTATTACTACGACAGTATGATCCTGGAGTCTGTGGGTCAATTCAGCGGCTACGGGCCGATCTGGATAGCTTTAACAACCAGAGAGGCTGCTCAAGCAGGGGGCAATTTATGGGAGGTCAAACTTAAAGCGCCTTTCGACCAGGCTCTGGATCAGGCGGTGCCGATCTCGCTGACAGATCAGGGACCAATGGTCGCTGCGGGTGTGCCGGCGCTCGGCTTTGGCGCCGGTTATCAGTCTGATTACGCCGATGAGCATTACAGACTGTGGCACGACCCTGATGACAATATGGAAAACCAATCTCCCGAAGCGCTGGAGCAATCAGGGTTAATCAGCGAAGCCTGGATCCGCCAGCTGCTGTCGATGGAAACTTTTCCCGAGCAGTCGGGACCCTACTTGTATTTCGACGAGGACCAGCAGGTGCTGCGCGGCGCGCCTTTATACCTGATTTTCATCGCTTTCGTGGGCTTGTTTTTCATGGGCAGCTACTTCATAGGAACTCGCACCATTCAGAAGAAAAGAATCGGCTGGCGTGAGGCGCTGCCCCATTATCTGGGATTGTGGCTGCCATTAGTGGCTTCAATCCTGCTGCTGTATCTGTTCGTAGAAGTGGGTATCATGGATAAATACCACCTCTATCCCGCTACTACCAAGGATCCGGCCATGTTGAACCCGCGCTGGTCGGCGGTGATCCTGTTCCTGCTCGGACTGGGGCTATTCTTTTGGATAGGACGGCGATTGGTTCGCAAATATGCTGGAGCAGTCCCTGAGTTTTGGGAAACTAAAAGCCTGGCTTTCCTGTTTATTGGATTAGTAGGTGTTTACATCGTGATCGCCAATCCTTTTTCGCTTTTGTTCTTAGTTCCTGTGCTGCTTTGGTTCCTGATCCGCGGTCGAAAGGGAATCGGTAAATTGCTCGATATCTTCCTTTTCATTCTGGGTGGCTTGATGGTGTATGCCCTGATCTATTTCTTTGGCTTCTTGCTCTTGAGATACGGCTTTGTTTTTCTTTGGATGTTTATGA
>SDBT01015973.1_pt1 | contig 11910 bp, 9 predicted proteins | sample 2277101 | NCBI WGS metagenome assembly SDBT01 (sample SAMN10404973, study PRJNA504765) | marine sediment metagenome | isolation source: marine sediment core GS10_PC15, 103 cmbsf | place: Arctic Ocean: Southern Knipovich Ridge | collected 2010
ACGCGCTCTAGGCTCCTCGGGTTCTCGATGCGAGGTCCTGCCCATGTGCTTCCAGCCAGACTCCACCCCTCCGATTGCTCCCGTCTCGGGAGCCGCGGTCGACACCCGACACCTCACTCTTACCTCGGCAGACGGGATCGAATTCACGGCATTCGAGGCGCTCGGGACTGGAAGTGGGCCATCTGTGCTGGTGCTTCCCGATGTCAGGGGTCTGTACGGCTTCTACGAGGAACTTGCGATTCGGTTCGCCGAGCGCGGCATGCATGCGGTTGCGATCGACTACTTCGGGCGCACCGCGGGACTCGGATCGAGAACCGACGAGTTCGATTACATGCCGCACGTCCGTGCGACGACATTCGACGGCGTGCGTTCGGACTCCGCGGCTGCGGTCGCTCACCTCAAGTCGCTCGATCAGAGCCGAGAGATCTTCACCGTCGGGTTCTGCTTCGGGGGGTCGAACTCGTGGCATCAGGCCGCAAACGGGCTCGATCTTGCCGGAGCGATCGGCTTCTACGGGCATCCCAATCGGGTGTTTCCCGATGGCGCCAAGCCGCTGATCGAGCGGGTGGATGAGTTCACCAGTCCGTTGTTGTGCTTGATGGGTGGTGACGACCCCGGAATCCCGGTCGAGGAGATTGAAGCGTTTGGCGTGGCGCTTGAAGCCGCCGGTCACGATCACGAAATAGTGGTCTACGACGGCGCTCCCCATTCCTTCTTCGATCGCAAATACGAAGAGTTCTCAGAGGTCTCTGCCGACGCCTGGGAGCGGGTCCTGGCTTTTATCGCTCGCCTGTCATAGAACACTGCATCGCCCGCAGGGTGGCACCGCCATACCGGAGGCAGGTATGGAGCCAAGCAGCGGATACCTGAACACGGGTTGCGGGCCGTGCCAACCGCCCGGTGACTTCGTCTGCGATCTTCCACTAGGGCCGAGTGCCCCTAGTCCAACCCCAACCGAATCGCGATAATCCGATGACGAGGAGGTGGTTGTGACGCGTCGTAGTTGGGCCGAGCCCTGGAAGATCAAGATGGTGGAGCCGATCCGGATGACGACCGGGGAGGAACGTGAGCGAGCCATTCGGGAGGCCGGCTACAACACGTTCCTGCTTCGCAGCGATGACGTCTACATCGACCTGCTGACGGACTCGGGAACGTCTGCGATGTCCGACCACCAGTGGGCCGGCCTGATGGTCGGCGACGAGTCATACGCGGGTAGCCGTTCGTTCCACCATCTGCGCGAGTCGGTCGAGGACGTCTACGGGTACCCGGAATTCATACCAACCCACCAGGGCCGCGGGGCCGAGCACATTCTCAGCCAGATCTTGATCAAACCGGGTGATGCCATTCCAGGCAACATGTACTTCACCACCACCCGGTTCCATCAGGAGCATGCCGGCGGGACCTTCGTTGATGTGATCGTCGGCGAGGCGCATCAGCCTGAGTCTGAGTTCCCGTTCAAAGGCAACGTCGACCTCGTCAAGTTGCAGGAGGTGATCGACGACTACGGCGCCGAGCGGATCCCGTACGTCTCCGTCGAGACGAACGTGAACATGGCCGGAGGACAACCGATGTCGCTCGAGAACCTGCGGGCCACCTACGAGCTATGTCATCGACAGGGCGTTTTGGTGATGCTCGATGCCACCCGTGCCGTGGAGAACGCTTGGTTCATCAAGCAGCGCGAAGGCGGGCAGATGGATCGGTCAGTCGCTGAGATCCTTCGAGAGATCTGCAGTTATTCGGATGGCGCCACGGTCTCGTCCAAGAAGGACAACCTGGTCAACATCGGCGGGTTCCTGGCGTTGCGCGATCCGGAACTGGCCCAGCAGGCACGCTCGCTTCTGGTGGCGTTCGAGGGGCTGCACACCTATGGCGGGATGTCCGGCCGCGATATGGAGGCACTCGCCAGAGGGATCAGGGAGATGGTGGCGACCGACGATCATGTTCGAGCTCGTATCGGGCAGGTCGAATACCTTGGCGACATGCTTTTCAAGGTCGGAGTGCCGATTGTTCGACCGGTGGGTGGGCACGGGGTGTTCATCGACGCCGCCAAAACGCTCGATCATCTTCCCCAGGAGCACTTTCCCGCCCAGGCTCTGACCGCGGCGGTCTATGCCGATTCCGGGGTGCGCGGAATGGAGCGCGGGATCGTGTCCGCCGGCCGCGACCCCGAGAGCGGCGAACACCATGTGCCGAAGCTGGAGCTGATGAGACTGGCGATTCCGCGACGGGTGTACACCCAGGCGCACATGGATGTCGTTGCCGAGTCGATCGGGGCGACGTACGAGCGGCGGCATGAAATCGGCGGTCTCCGATTCACCTATGAGCCCTCGTCGTTGCGGTTCTTCCAAGCCCGGTTCGAGCCACTCGACTGACCGGAGATAGTCCGACGACGCCTCAAAGGGCGCGTGGTACGGCCACTCATGTGTGCGACAGTGCTTCACATCTGGTGCCCTGCCACTAGGGTCTGATGGCGATGATGCGGATTAGACAGAGTCACCGTGTTCTTGCTCTGAGCGCCGTCGCGTTCCTCTTCATTGCTTCGTGCAGTTCTGGTGATGCCGAGACCACGGTGCCGCCTTCAACCGTTGCTGTGACTTCATCCACGACTTCGTCGTCGACGACGACCACGACCGCCCCGCCCACCCCAAACGGCCCGGCGATCACTCATGAAGGCGACCGCAACGAAACGGTCGAGGCCCTTCAGTTCCTCATCAACTGCAACGGATATGCCCAACTCACGGTCGACGGCGTTTTCGGACCGGCCAGTCTTGTTGCCGTGGAAGCCCTGCAGCTCGATCTGGGTCGGGAGGTGACCGGAGCTCCGGACGATGAGACGCTGGCGATCCTCTCCCGAGGATGTTCTGAAGACCGGAGGGTGTCTATAGACGACGCCGACGACGGTGAGCAGGTCATTGTGGGAAATGTCGCTGAAGGCGATCCCGATCTCTACTTCATCAGAGCCTCGGAGGGCGAGCGGATGTCGGTCGTCGTCGAGACCGAGTTGGGCGGCGCGGTCGTAAACGTTCGTTCGACGGACGGCGGGGCGGTCGGCACCGGAGGCTCCGCAGTCTGGGCCGTCGACATCGACTCCACCAGCGATTACTTGGTGGAGATCAGCGGTTTGGCCCCGGTCACCTATGTAGCGACGTTCGCTCTGGCAACTCTCGATCCCGACGACGTGGACAGCGCCGACGACGGAACGATTGTGGTGGACGGCCTGGACAGCAAGGTGTCCTCGAGCTGCCTCGATACCGGTGGCGAAGGCTCCTACGTGGCAGAGTCGGCGCTCGGCCATCTGGTGGTCACGACCGGACGGGTCGCCGACTTTGCGCGCGACAGGGGCGGCGTGGGCGCTCCGCTCGAGTTCGTGTTCCGTGACGGCAGCCCCGGTTACTACGGCTTCTCGATGGATCTGGATGTTGAGGTGGGCGACCAAATCGTCGGTACCGGGATCGTATTTCTCCGGGGCACCGGCGGAGCCGATGAGCCACTCGGCGTGGCGTTCGATTTCGATAGGGCGGTCACGCCCTGTGACGGATCCTCCGGAACCTCGATCGTGCTGTCGGCCGATGGGCTGGGCATCATCGAGTTCGGTGCCGACGCCGAGGCCACCATCGACGTCGTGGATTCGGCGCTTGTCGGCGCATCACCCAGCATCGACAGCGACTGGGTCACGATCGACAATCTCTCAAACGAGTTCGGGGTGTGCCGGGCCGGAACCACCGAAGTGCGATCGGTTCAGCTCGACAATCTGACGCTGTTCTTTTCGGATGGAGGGACCAGCTTCGGGGCCGCGGGGACACGACATTTCGCCGGCTTTGTCGCCGCCGATGGTGTCTTTCCGTTCAAGACGAATCGAGCGGTTGGTCCCGGTGACACTCTCGAGCAAGTTCTAGCCGCACATTCGGATGCGTCGGCCGCTGCCGGGCTGACCGGTGGCATCGATGTCTACATCTCATCTCCACCGGGAAGCGACCGCTGGCTCAGGGCCACAGCAGACGGGGCGTCGTCGGTGACGGACACCGGAGCCACGGTCACGTCGGTCACCGGCGGGAGATTCTGCGACAACTGAGAGAAGTCTCCAGTCTCCAGTCTGATCACTCTCCCCTTTGGGGGGAGTCAATCGGCGGAGCCGATTGGTGGGGGGTCGACTGGGGGAGTCAATCGGCGGAACCGATTGACGAGGGGTTGACCTCAGGGCGGATGCTTACAGCAGGACCCGGGCCAACTCTTCCAGTTCGGGGAGTGGGATGCCCTCGGATTCGCTGATCACCTGGATCGAAACGTGATCGGCTCCGGCCGCGTGGTGAGCCTCGATCGTCTCGGCGATCTCCTCGGCGGAACCCCAGGAGACGATCGCATCGACCAGGGCATCGCTGCCTCCATTCTCCAGATCTGACTCCGTCCACCCGAGCCGCAGCAGGTTGCGCCGATAGTTGTCTGAGAGCAGATAGTGCTCCATGTGCCCGCGGGCCGTGGCTCTGGCTCGTACGGGGTCGGTGTCGAGTACCACGGCCTGTTCCGGAGCGAGGAAGGCGTCAGGGCCGATGATCTCGCGGGCGAAGACGGTGTGCGAGACCGGGACGAAATAGGGGTGGGCGCCGGTGGTGCGGTCGGCCGCGAGGCGGAGCATCTTCGGGCCGAGAGCGGCCAGGACCATCGGAACCGGCACATCGGGTTGAGGTCCCACAAAGACGGCGGACTCCATGGCGTCGAGATACTCCTCCATTCGGGTGAGCGGTCTCGAGTAATCGTGGCCTCGTGCCCCGACCGAGGGAGCGTGGCTCACCCCCAGACCCAGCGTGAATCTTCCCGGCCATGCCTCGCCCAGGGCCATGGCGGCGCCGGCGGCCGCACTGGGGTCACGAGCCCAGATGCTGGCGATTCCGGGCGCCACCTTGATAGTCGAGGTTTCGGCCAGCAGCATCGCCGACAGTGCGATCGCCTCCCGACCCCTGCTCTCGGGGAACCACACGGCGCCGTAACCCATGCCTTCGATGGCTCTCACCGCCTCCCGGACGTGAGGAGCCGGCGCCGTGACCAGATCCCAGACCCACGCTCCGACTCTTCCCATGTCTTGCCGATTGGCGTTGATCTTCATGATGCGAGGTTACGCAGTGCTATCGCCTCGGCCAAGATGCCCTTTCGTAGATCCTCGAGGTCCAGGCTCTCGTCCGGCCCGTGTGCCCGGCTCGTCGGATCGGCGACACCCGTGAGCAGGATGGCGGCGTCGGGATAGGCCTCCGAGAAGGCTGCGACGAAGGGAATCGAGCCCCCGACTCCCATCTCGACTACATCTCGTTCCCATACCTCGGCGAACGCCTCGCTGAATGCCTGCACTCGGGAATCATCGATCGAGAGGGCGAATCCCTCGCCCGACTCGTGCGGCGTCACGGTGACCTGCGCACCCCACGCCGGCTGCTGCTCGATATGGGCAATCAGGGCGTCCATGGCGGCGCCGGCATCCTGTCCCGGTGCAATCCGCATGCTGACTTTCGCCCGAGCCACCGGTACCAGCTGATTGATCGCCTCATCGACGGATGGAGCGTCAAGGGCGAGCACAGAGATCGCGGGCTTCATCCACAGGCGGTCGGTCAGTGAGCCCGTGCCGATCAGCTCGACTCCGTCGAGGATTCCGGCCTGCGATCTCAGCTCGTCTTCCGTCAGATCGAGCGCGGCTGCGGTGCCGTTCAGCAGTCCCGGGACGGCGACACTTCCGTCGGCTTCGTGCAGTCCGGCGAGAACCCGGATGAGGGTCGTCAACGCGTCGGGGACGGCTCCACCGAACCCCCCGGAGTGGACGCCCGCGGCGAGGGTGCGGACCTCTACGAAGACACTCACGAGGCCGCGCAACGACGTAGTGAGTGCCGGTTCGCCAACCCGCCAGTTCCCGCTGTCGGCAATCACGATGACATCGGAGGCCAGCAACTCGCCGTACACGGTGAGGAAGGCATCGAGGTGGTCAGATCCGATCTCCTCTTCACCCTCGACAAAGACCTTGATGTTGACGGGCAAATCGCCATCGAAAGCGCGAACGGCTCCGGTATGGACGATGATTCCCGCCTTGTCGTCCGAGGAGCCGCGGCCGTAGAGGCGGCCATCACGCTCCATCGGTTCGAACGGTGCCACCGTCCACTCTGTGGGATCTCCCGCCGGCTGTACGTCGTGGTGGGCGTACAGCAGCACCGTCGGGGCGTCCTCCGGCCCGCTCCGCTGCCCGTATACCGCAGGGTGGGCGCCGTCGAGTTCCAGGAGCCGCACCTCGTCGAAACCGGCCTTCTCCAGCAATTCGGCCGTCTTGGTGGCCGAACGGCGTACCTCGAGCGGGTCGAAGTGGGCGGCGCTCACGGAAGGGATCCGAATAAGGGCTTCCAGGTCGTCGCGAAGTTCGGGCAGCAATGAGTCGATCGCCGATCTGAGGTCTTCGTGCATGATGGCGACGGTAGTGCTGCCGCGAGTTGCCGGCGTCTAGAGGGCAGCGGTCAGGACCGGTGATGGGGGCTATCGCTTGTCGGGGAGACCGGCCATGTTTCGCCGGCTTAACGGCCGAGGTGACTCGCCCGAGCCGTATCGACCAGCACCGCTAGCGTGGCCGGATGACCGACGATCGCCTGCTGGCGGAGATCCTGCAATCGCCGCTGGTCGACATGCCGACAAGGCAGGTCAACGCTCGACGTGTGGTGTTGGCGCGGCGGGAGCAGGCAGATGACGGGTAGGCGACTCCTGGTCGGGGTGGCGGTCCTGGTGCTCGTCGGCGCCGCCTGCGGTGACGACGCCGTCGGCGAATCGGCAGTCGAGCAGTCTCCGGTCGAGACCTCTCAGCCGGTGGTGGCAGACCCGGACGAAGGCAGCGAGACGACTACGACTCCGGTCGGGTCGTCGACGACAGCGGTGCCGACACCGCCGACCACGGCGGGTTCTTTTCCGGCGATCGCTGCGTTGACGAGCGGCCGCGGTGACGATGGATCTCTCGAAATCGGCATCTGGTTCAGCTCGAATCCGTTCCGACGGGACGACGTACGACTCCTGGTGGGGACCGACTCGGATGGCTCCTTCCCGGGGGTGGGCAATCCGGTGCCGCACATCGACGGATGGCTCGAAGTGGCCGACGCCGGGGTCTCGGTGGTCGATGGGGGAACCACGATCGCCGCCGAAGCGACCGGCGGCCTCGACGACTGGCTGTCCTGGACGGGACCCGGTTCAGTGGTCTGGGTGTACTTCCTCGGCAATGTACCGGTGCGCGCCGGAACGGTGTGGGTGGTGCTCGAAGTCGGCGGCTCGATTCTGACCGGTGGTATCGCCGGAGCACCGTTCGGAGATGGCTGCTCGTTCCACACAGCCGGAGTCCGACTCGGCTCGGTGCCGGACGAAGTTCCCGACTTCGGAACCCCCTGCCGCTATCCGCTTGGGTAGCGGCGACCCCCCCCCAAACGGCCTCCGGCCGATTGACTCCCCCCAAAGGGGAGAGTGTTCAGATCTGCCGGAAGGGGGAGTTGGTGGGGAAGCGCCTCGCGTCAGTCAGCCAGCGCCTTCTGCTCTGGATCACTCTCACCTTTGGGGGGAGTCAGCGAGCGAAGTGAGCTGGTGGGGGGCTGCCGATGCCGACTACGAAATCGGCACCCCTGCTGTCGCTTCGACCATTTCGATACCACTTCCATCCAAAGCGGCGGCGAGCTCGGCCGGCGTTCCGGCGAGGATCGGGAAGGTTCCGTAGTGGATCGGAATGACCGCGGACACTCCGAGGAGTTGAGCGGCACGGGCGGCATGAACTGGACCCATTGTGAAGTGGCCGCCTATCGGAAGAAGAGCGAGGTCGGGTGACCACAACTCGCCGATGAGAGCCATGTCGCCAAAGACGGCGGTGTCCCCAGCGTGATACAAAGTCGGACCTCCCGGTACGGCGAGGACCCATCCGGCAGCTTCGCCGCCCGGCACAATGCCGTCATCTCCCGACAGGCCCGACGAGTGCACCGCATCGACGAGGGTCGCCGCGACGTCGCCGGGCCCGACGACCGTGCCTCCCTTGTTCGACCCGACGACGTTGGGCACGCCGAGTCCTTCGAGGTAGACGGCGATCTCGTGAATCGCAAAGATCTGCGGCTCGTGTTTAGCCGCGATCTCACGGGTACTTCCAAAGTGGTCGAAGTGCCCGTGCGTCAGGTAGACGGCATCGACCTGTTCCTGCTCCTGCTCGGCGTCGGGGCATGCTGGATTGCCGCTGAGCCACGGATCGATGAGGAGCATCGTTCCGTCTCTGAGGCGAAGGCGAACCGCGGCATGACCGAGCCAGGTGAGTTCGACACCCTGCAGGTCCATGGTGCTCCTCTCGTCGTCACCGGAGTCTATGGCTGAGCGGAGGCCAGCGCGTCCTGCTAATCATGGGCCGACGCAATAGGAGAGCCTCATGAGTGAAACGGTCGACATCGTCATTGTGGGCGCCGGGATCATGGGTCTGTCGATCGCTCATCAGATCAGCCGACGCGACGACAGCAGCATCGTGGTGCTCGACAAGGCATTGAACGTAGCGGAAGGCTCGACCGGGGCCTCGTGCGCCATTCTGCGGCAGCGCTACACCCATCCAGAGTCCGTCACCGCGGCGCGCGACGGGCTGAAGGCACACCGCAACTGGAGCGCATATACAGGTCTGCCCGAACCGCGCGCCCAGTTCCACCACACCGGGGTGCTGTGGATGATGGGTGAGGATCGCGCCGGATTGGCCCCGGTCTACGAGATGATGAGTGGTCTCGGGGTGGACGTCGAGATCATCGATGGAGCGACCGTCAAGCAGCGCTTCCCAGCGCTCAGCACCTGCAACACGCCTTTCGATCTGACCGGCGAGGTGGAGCACGAGTGTGGCGAGCACGATGCCTTCTTCTTCGAGACCGAGAGCGGCTTCATCGATCCGGTGAGCACCTGTCAGGACCTGCTCGAGGCGGTTCGCGGCAACGGCGTCGATGTGCGCTTCTCCACCGAGGTGACCGCCATACGCACCGGTGGCGGCGCCGTTACCGGCGTGGACCTGGGAGACGGGTCGGTGATCGACGCTCCCGTGGTCGTCAACGCCTCAGGCCCGTGGGCGTCGCGGCTGGCTGCCACTGCCGGCTTCGACTACGCCCCGTGGACCATCCATCCGATCCGGGCACAGGTGATCTATCGGGAATGGCCCGATGTGGTGCCCGGTCCTCTTCCCATTGTCGGTGACGCTGCGGGCGGTATCTACTTCCGTCCCGAAGCGGGTGGCCAGCAGATCCTGGTCGGCTCGATCCTGGAAGAGGACGAGCAGGAGGTCGTGGCCGACCCCGACGTGTTCAATGGCAACATCGATGCCGCCTACCGCGACCTAAAGATCCATGCACTCCATCACCGCATTCCGAGCCTGCCGTATCGGGGTCAGATCGAAGGGATCGCCGGGATGTACACGATGAACGTCGAGGATGTGCACTCGGTACTCGGCAAGACCGAACTCGACGGCTTCATAGTCGCCAATGGCTTTAGTGGCCACGGCTTCAAGGAGTCTCCTGCGGTCGGATCGATGATCGCTCGCCTGCTGACCGGAGCCGAATCCGACGAGTGGGACACCGACGCCTCGATCGAGTTCTTCTCGATCGACCGGAAGCCAATAGAACTGGCAGCAAAGGCCGTTCTGGCGTAGCCAGAACAGCCAGTCTCCAGTCCTTGACGCCGCTGCGCCGGAGTCGGTGTACGCGCCTACCCGGTCATTCCTCGGAGTGCGGTCGAGTCCCCAGTCTCCAGCCAGAACCGGCCTACCGCGTGTCTGTTTTGACTCTGACTCCGACTGGGGACTGGTGACTGGCGACTGGCGACTTCCTACCCAATCCCCAAGAACCGCAGAAACGCTTTCTGATTCGGCTCGCGGCCCAGGAAGTCGCGCAGGATCTCCGATGGGTCCTTGGAGCCACCGGGGGCTAGGACCTTTTCCCGGTAGTCCTTGCCGACGAGCGGGCTGAGGACGCCCTCTTCTTCGAAGCGGCTGAACATGTCGTCTCCGAATACCTTCGACCACAGGTACCCGTAGTACCCGGCGTCGTAGCCGAATAGGTGCCCGAATCCGGCCGGATAGAAGGTGTGCTCGTGGAATGGGAACTGGGCGAGTTCGGTGGTCGCTCGGTCGATCGCTCTGAGATCCTTCTCTTCTCCGGGGCCGTGGAAGGCCATATCGAGCTTCCCGAAACTGACCTGCCGCAGGTTGGCCAGGCCCACGTGGAGGTCGCGGGCAACGACCAACTGCTCCACGAGGTCGTCGGGAATCGCCTCGCCGGTCTCGTGATGACGGGCGAACCTTGCCAACACTCCGGCATTCCAGCACCAGTGCTCCATGATTTGTGAAGGAGCTTCGACGAAGTCCCACTCGGTGTTGAACCCACTGAACCGGACCAATTCGGTATGTCCCAGGCTGTTGTGGAGGACGTGGCCGAATTCGTGGAAGAGCGTGACGACTTCGTCGTGGCGCAGCAGCGACGGGGTGTCGCCGGTCGGTTTGGTGAAGTTGGCGACGATGGCGGTGACGGGGAGTACGTAGCCCGCTTCCTCTTGATGGCCGGGCACCAGGTCAAAAGCGGCGGCGTGGCCGAATTTCCCCTCGCGCGGGAAGAGATCCATGTAGAAGGTGGCGAGCTTTGCATCGGATGCCGCATCGTGAAGGTCGTAGGCGATCACATCGGGATGCCAGGCCTGCGGGTCGTCGATCCGACGGTATTTGAGGCCGAAGACGTCCTGGGTGATCTCGAACATCCCGTCGAGCACCTGCTGGAGCGGGAAGTATGCGGCCACCTCCGACGGGTCGATACCGAATCGCTCCCGCTTGATGTTGGTGTGCAAGAAGCGATGGTCCCAAGGCTCGACCTGCCCGTCGCCATCGAGGGCGGACGCCAGGTCGGCCACCTCGACCAGGGCCTTCTCAGTGAGACCGGGGACGATCCCGGCGTACATGTCATCGACCGCTTCGGGGCCGTCGGCCATCTTTACCTCCATGGCGTAGTCCGCCCAGGAGGGGAGTCCGAAGATCTCGGCGATCCGGTGTCGGATCCGCACAGCTTCTTCGAGGATCGGCTCGTTCTCGTCGACCGCCTTGTTGTAAAAGATGAACTGGAGCTGTTGCCGCAGATCCCGGCTTGTGGCCATGTCCATGAATGGGTAGTAGTCCGGATAATCGATGCTGACCCGGTACGTGTCGTCGTCGGCGCCGGGGGACAGCCGCGCCACATAGTCGTCGGGCATACCGGCGAGCTGGTCGCGATCGAGGTCTAGTCCCCCCTGGGCCTCATCGATGTTGCGGTTGAAGGCAACTCCCAACTCGACCAGGCGGGTCCGGTGCTGCTGAACCTCGTCTCGCTCCTCGTCGGAGAGTTCATGGCCCGCCCGACGCAGATCGCGTTGCATGAATTGGAGGTAGCGGGACCGCTCATCGGCTAGAGATGCTGCGTCATCGGTGGTGGCGAAGGTCTCGACCGCATCGCGTAGGTCGCGCCGGAAGATGAGATCCGACGTCCACTTGGAGACCTTCTCCTCGGCCTCCTGGGCGGCGTCGCGCACCTCACGGTCAAGATGGACCCGCGCCATGAATGGGCCGACGCCGCTGGCTCGGACGATCAGATCGTCGAGGGTGGTGAGGGCGGCCATCGTGTTGTCCCACGTACGCGGTCCGTCGGCCTCGATGATGGTGGCAACCAACTCTTCGCCGCGCTCGATGGCGTCGTCGACTGCGCTGCGGACTGATTCAGGGGTGACGGTCGTGTAGTCGTAATGCACGATTCGTGAGATTACTGCGACCGCCGACGAGACAGTCACCGGTCCAGTTCAAAGTCCCCAGTCATCAGTCCCCAGTCCCCAGTCAGAAATCGCAACGGTCTGGACTCTGCTCCGGTCCTGCCTTCCGTCTTCGGCTTCTTG
>SDBT01015974.1_pt1 | contig 11909 bp, 6 predicted proteins | sample 2277101 | NCBI WGS metagenome assembly SDBT01 (sample SAMN10404973, study PRJNA504765) | marine sediment metagenome | isolation source: marine sediment core GS10_PC15, 103 cmbsf | place: Arctic Ocean: Southern Knipovich Ridge | collected 2010
GAATACAGTCCTCAGCTCTTTGTTATTACAAAAATCACAAAAATTGGTAACGTTTTCAATGGCCGGTGCGACCTCTTGGGCAGTAAGGAACCATGCTGTATATATTCGGGACGAGTTCTTGTACCCTATGGGTTGCTGAATAAAGCAAAAGAAAATTCTCGACCGTTCAGGATACGGTGAATTACCAGGGGCAAAACGGAAAAAGGCAAGCAGTCGTAACTGTTTGTCCCAACATAACTTAACGAATGGGCAGGAGTGGATTTGAACCACCGACACACGGATTTTCAGTCCGTAATCTGGTTTTGTAAGTACCTGTCAATAAAAGATTAATGACTGTCAAAAAAGAACTTATGATGACGAGCGAAACACAAGTGAATGCCGGATGAACGCCAGAGGAGCGAGTTTGGCACGCACTTTGGCACGCACCCCCACTTGAACGACTGGTAGAACCGATCCTTTAGAAGTGTTATCAAGAACAAAAGTATCGCAAAATCTCTCACACATCCCCCTTATTGGTATCCAACCAAGGCGATGACGGGTGTTCTGTGAGGTTTTGTGGTCTGGATTGGATTGCCCTTGATTTCAGGAAGGCGGAAACCGAGGAGTGCTTTGAGAGCGGGAGTCTCTCGACACACCTACGCTTCTTATGTCTGTATCTTTTAAGTATCTATAGCCTTGTGGAGCCTGAAAACCAGGCAACTTTTTTCTCAAGTGCTCTAAAGGTACTGCTTGGTCTAATGCCCAAACATTAGCAATCATAATGCCATAACCTGTCACTGCGTCAGTATAATACCCATCAAACTGCTCCCTTGTAATTGCAGCGTATCTCCGGACTCTATCCCAAAGCTTCTCTGGTTTGTCTTCAATTACTTCTTCGACCTCAAAGCCACCGGCCAAGGCCTTGATTGGTGATGATACATAAATGAGGACTTGGCTACCTTTTGAAACTTGTGGCCGGACTCGCCTCAACTCCACCGTCTTTGTTCCAATAAAGATGCTTTGTGCATGTTCGGGATGGATAGACAATAATAATGCGCCTTGTGGTGCAATCATACTATATTTAAGTCGGCTGCCTCCGAATAAATCTTTAGGAATAAATCTTTTGGGATGGGCTGTGGTTGTTGGATTTGTGAATGAATTCCTCTAATCTTCAACAATTCGGTTAGTCTTCGCCATTTGATGGGTTTAACCAGTAGCTCTGTATCGCTGAAGATCAACGCCATAATGTTATGGCCAATGTCCTCCTTTGCGGTTTTGTACACATGCTGCCATTCATAAATACCAAGGCGTCTATATTTTCGGTATAAATGCTTTGGTGTACCCACTTCCACTTGGTCGAGGCGAGAACATGCACGAAGATGCCTTGCCCCTATTGTTGTACGGTCACTGCTCACATACCAGAGAATCCGGGCCGGTGCGGTTATATGAGGTCCTTTAGCTGAGCGATAGTACACTGCTTCTGTATTGAAAGCGAGTTCAGATTTTCTGCCGTAGAGAAGTTGACTCGCCAGTTCCTCATCGAAAAGTTCCTGAGCCCATCGTGGTTGGACCGGAACAATATACGTGGGAATCTCAGCGTCCGCTATTTTTGCGGGCCATAAGAGATGCTCTTGTTCGGATGCCTCCTCTGGTATAGCTATTCGATTTGAGTCACGTAACATGTCAGCACACTCTTCTAATCCTTCTATTTCTACGGATATGTACTCGCCTATGTTTACAATTCGATCTGCAATCTTGTGTGAAGTCTCCACAACCGGAAGGCTTATTTTCACCCAGCCATCAAAAGTTTCAAAGAAACCAAATCTGTACAGTGCTGTAATGATTTGACTCTGCAAGAATTTGTCTGTGACGCTTGTAAGTCGTAAGCTTTTCTGTAGGGTGGCTAAGATAGATTGGCGGATCATCTGATGAGCAAGCGTTGAGGTGAGCGAATCGTGACAAACTCGAATCATGGGGACTTCCAGTTCATGGTTTCGTTCCTTAGAGATATTCATCACAAACAAAGCAACAGGTTTTTTGTCATCTTGGCATACTATTGAGCAGCAATATTTATTCGGCTCAGCAAGAAATCTGTGTAGGCTATTGCGGATTTCGGAAGGTTTCTCCTCAAGTTCGGTATTGCAAAAGCGTGATACAATTCCATCTACATCATCACCTCTAACCAGCCTCATGTCAAAGTGGGTTTGAACAAATCGTACAGGTTGATACTCACTGGTACGCCGCAATTCGTCAAGTCTTAAAATAAGGTCCGTTGGATTCAAGATGATCAGCCCATATTTAATTTCAATGTCATCAGCAATCTTCCGCAAAGGACGGTCGCGGGTGACAAAAAATGAAGCCCCAGAAGCAATTGCTCGTGCTACTTGGCGTAAGTCAGACCTGTCTTGCTCGCTCATCTTTTCTGGAAAGAGTGTTCTAAGAGATTGTTGAACCTCATCAAATCTTGCGATATCACAAGGAAGACAAGTAAACTGGGTTGCGAAATTATACATTGTGTTCCTACGAGAAGGATTTGAAGCTCTATTGATTTCGTTGAAAACCTCATCGGTTACAAAAAGCTCAATTGTGTCAACAAGCCAATCAGCTTGAAGCGACTTAGAAGGAATTGTCTTGTCAGATGGATTTTCGACCAAATCGATCAGAATATTCATATCGATGACAACAGAGACTTTCGATTCGCAAAGCTGTTGAGCTGCTGCTGTGAATAATGTTTCATCTTTCTGCCCCCGCCACCAAACGGCTAAATCCTTGCTTTGATGCCCACGACCTTTAACATAACGTTCTACAGTAAATCCCACACTAGGCCAGAAATTATTGGCTTCGTAATCCGTTCGACATTTAAGTGTAAGCCCGCGAGTTTTTCCCGTAATTTCAATCAGGCGCTCTACAAGTTTTTTGGCTATGCCTTTCCTTCGGAAGGTATCGTCTACGCAGAGATGAGTGATGACTGTCATCTCTTTTGAGTATCGATATAGAAGATAACCAACACAGTTTCCATTTCTATCAATCGCGGTTAAGATAGTTCTATTCTCAGCATAGTCTTCAAAAGCTCCGTCTGGGAAAAAACCGAGAGTCTTTGAGTACTCACGCCAAAGTGATTTGACCGCTCCGAGATGACGGTTCTTGTCAATTACTTCTATCTCAATCTCTTGCATTAACTCGCTCGGCTCTTCTAAAACGCAGTAAATAAAACAAACTCGCCATATATAGATATCATAACATATTTGGTCGAGAAATCGAGAACGAAGAAAGTCAGGTGTTTCCTTTTGACGCTCCATCGGAGATATTGAGTCGTGTATGGAAAAGGCAGAAATAAAGTCTATTGCCGATTATCTCAAAGACCTTGAAGAAAGTTTATACGAATGGGATTACCGAGGGATAGCAGATAAGATTCTGCCAATTAGGAAGAAACACTCCAAAAAGCTTAAAAGAGGGCTTTCATTAGTTAAACAGAGATGTAAACCTCAGGTAATTTTGAGAGATTTAAGATGTTCAAAAATAACAAACCAATTCCCATAGAAGCTTATCAATGCCCTCATTGTGATGATATTATTGAAGGCTCATATGAAACGGCAGAAAAACACGTGAATATTGTTCTTGATAAACCATTGCCAGAGGGATTAATTATACAAGACTCCAGCGGTTTTTATCATATCATTTCCGGAGAAAAAGGACGTATTTCTAATCAAGACCATGGTTATTTGCATCGCCAGAAAGTTTATTCTTCAAATACTGAACATATCAGCTTCGAGCTTAGTTTAGAAGGAATAAATTCAAAGGAATTGAAGGAAAATCTAAAAAATGGAAACTATAGCCTTTTAACTAATGAAGATTTTGATAAGGTTAAAAAGAATCTCCCAGATTATCTTGCAAAAGGACTTACAAGGATAATCCCTGAATTAGAACAATTAATACATTCTGAATCCTAATATCAAATTGTGAATCTTCTTATTATATTGTGCCCCCTGAAAAGTGATTTCAACTCTTCAAAATCTTCGACTTCTCGCTTTAATAAGTTAGAGGCTGATAAACAGCGGCTAAAGAGTTCGTAAAATATCCTTTTTACTCTCCAAAAATTTCTTCTATATTCAATTATTTCATAGAAAACTTTCCTTACCTGCAAACATTATCAGCTACAAGGGCTGTATGATGGTCGCAAGGCTAAAACTCAAAAGAATTGACGTAGACGGGAACTCACGCAAGCAGTGGAGCATGTGAATTCATTCAAGTCAATGCGCAGAATCTTATCTATGTTTGACATACTTGGCTTGAAACAGTTTAAGCTGCCTTCGGGCGAAACTTGCACAGGTGCAGGGAGCCTATCGTTATGCATGTGTCATGAAATAGGGCCTGAGTCTATTTAACGAGCAAAATCCCTGCCATTAGTTACCAGCGAGTACTATCCAGTAATGTTAGTAAGAGATTCCTCTGGCCAGTTGTCATGTATGATCTCGACTAGTCGACGTGCTCTTAGGCATGATGAAATATCCCAGAACTGTTTAAGAATAACGATCTGTTTCTTCAAACGCTCTCGTCGAGCAAATGGGACTGGACAAAACATCGCTGCTAAGCCTTTGTCTATCTGGAATTCATACCATGGCTGATTTTTGGTTTTATAAAAGGGTAGCTCCTCAGGATAGTCTACTTTCCTTCCCTTGCCGGAACGGTATAAATGGATAGCCTTACCCTTCCATTCGTCACGTGCAGGAAGATTAAGTTTAAGGAACTTACAAATGACCAATAGCGGATCCAACTCAATATACTCCGTAGGATTACCAGAGAATTTGGCAAGTTTAGATTGTTGTTGAGGGTTTGGGTAGAAAAAGCGAATGAGGGGAGTACCATCTTTGAGGCTCGTTAATATATCGTTCTCAAGTTTTTGGCTGGGGTGTTTATATGTTCCATCACTAGTATCCTCGAGATATTCCACGTAAATCTTGATGACGTCAGCCCATAGAACCGGCATGTATTTGGCAAGTTTAGGATAGACAGCTTTAAAGTGCTTAAGACAGTATTTTCTCGACAAGTGACCTTGGGGACCGTTCCATAAAGAGTCATAGCCTGAATACAACGGGCCATATTCGTGAATCATTTTCTCGAAACGCTTGAGTACGCAACGAAAGTCATCACTTCTCCGAATCCAAGTTTTTGGCCAGTTCCACGGTTTTTTATTTTCTACCGGAATGGCATCCACCACTAAGAATAATCTTACCATAAATTCAGTGAAACTAAACAGACTTTCACAGGAATCATGGCCTTCGGAGATTAGGGTACGTGAATAATTAGATATATGATAATACAGGAATTTGTCGACTTCGTTGTCAAAGATAAAAACATGGCTCATAAGATTTGCAAAAATCTCATTTAGCCGGTCATCCAAAACAGGATTGGACAACCTTAGTTTTTTAAACTTACTGATAGCATATAATGGATTGTTAAGTAAAGCATCACAAATAAGATGAAATGTTTCATGAAGGTTGTCACAGTAGCTAGTTACGTGCAGAATATGAGGGACATCAACCTCAAAAAAAGAAAGTCGTGCTTTGTGCTCAGTACCCAAATGTAGTGCGCAGCATCTGATTCCGGGAATATAGCTGATGCGTGTTAAACTGCCGACTATATCCCGGTGTTTGCCTTCATCTTTAGGCATGGCGTATTTGCGCAAAAGACCTAGCCCGCACTTTATGGATACATCGGCAGTATGCATGATCTGGTTCAGGCCACCGCGGTAATCAATCGCCATATCCCTGAAACCCACTTCAGGATAGGCCCGAAGCATTCGGTGCGTGAGTGCATTATGAATGGCATCTACAAGTAGAGCAAGCTGTTTTACTCGTTTCTCATCGATACTATTTAAGGCTTCAGATTGCAATTGTACAGGTAAATGCTCTGTTAGGACAGCATGAAGAGTGGCAAAGGTGTCATATAAGTCGAGAACTATGTCAAATAAGAAGGGGTCAGCTATTAGAATGGCAAAATTTTGATATAGGAATTCTATGGATCGTCTTAGTGAAACAGGGACACCATACGTTCGAGGAATTTCTTTTAAACGTGGAATATTTAACCGACCTAGTTTCTTACTTTTTGTATCTGAAGGATACGGAGGCTTGTTGTAGCATAATCGTTCTTGTATTTCTCTGAGTATTTCAAGGGATGGGTAATGTGATGAGTCATTAATCTGAGAGAAAAGGGGTTGGATTTTTACTTCAGCCCCCGAATTATGCTTGAGCATCTTTGGAATTGGCACTGTGAGATTAGTAGCCATATCAACAACGTGCCTACCAAGGAATTTTGCATTTTCGTTTGGTGCAAATGTCTGCCTGTTCTTGCTTGTAAGAAAAAGTACAGATGAAATAGTAACGAGTGGGGGAGGGCTTTTGTTATCACCAGAAGTGTATGAGAACGTGAGGTCACTAGTGCCAACCTGATAATAATAATATTTATCGTCTATCTGAATCTCTTTGGTGTCTTTGCCGCCCCGCATTAACTCTTTATTGACAACAGCGTGATGCCCGGGAGAAACTATGAATTCAGGTGAAGCTACTACATAACCCCTGCAGTTTGGAGCTTCAGGATCAAAACATGCTTCGGGGGAAGTAGCTAATAAAGAATGTGTCCAGCGAAATACATGATTGCTCTTCAAGGCATTAAGTGTTGAGGATTGCGCATCCTGGCTGCCTTTACTATATTGAACAATTAAGTGATGAATCTCACTGTCATTAATAATATGATGGGATGCTGTATCAATAAAAACATCACCGAACGTCAAAGTTCTTAAAGCGGCCACGAGTGTTATCGCAACAGAATAATTTCGACAAAACATTAGTGTACCGACTTCTTCAGAACCCTGTAGATCCAATAAAGAGCATTTCAACGAGTTTATGTCAGTTTTATTTATCATAAGGTCTTGGAGAGGACCCGATGTTTCGGTTGTGTTGTTGAGGTCAGCTACGGTTTGACGGATTTTACTAACCATAGCTTTGTATAAAAGGTGCTGGAATAATAATCCATTGCCAAGAACACCCAAACCATGCATCTTGAATTTTGTGAATACGAGCAGAGGCGTTTCTTTCTGGGATTCGTGTGTTACAGATTGGTGCGAATTGTGTGCATCCTCTATTTCGCCCACGTTTTTTCTACTGGTATCAAAAAGAGTATGAGGTTCACAAAATAGCGTTTCATCTGTTCCAACACCAATGCCCTCCAACTTCGGGCAGAATGCAAGGTTAACCTCTTCAAGGGTGTTCGTCATTTCAGCCAGAAGAAAATGCATAGGATCAAAATCATCTAAAAGTAACATTGCTAATTCATCAGCATGCCCAAATGGCAGGAAGTGCATTGGGTTATAAAGATGTGGTTCTAGTGGTTGAAAACAACTTGGTTCCCGATTGGCCTTACAGAATGCTCTGTAATTATCCTCAATATCTTTACGATATTTGTTACACATGGCAGCAAAGTCTCGGTAGCTGCGAGAATAACAGTCGCAATCATTAGTTCTGGACCATTCGGCATCCATACTGAAAAAGACCATTACATAATCATGATAGGCAATAAGATCAATTGGGGCTTTGTCTTCAGGCGTATCAAACATTTACGTCAATGCCCCCTTTCTCATGTTTAGCGGTAGAATGCCGATCTCTGCGGTGTTTAGCCATAAGTCTATGTAACCGTCTATCTTTGCGAAGCCACTCTTCTGTAAGGTTGCCAAAGAAATCACGGCTAACTATTGCATATATCGGTATGGAAGAAACAGTGTGTGGAAAAATAATTTCAACGATACGGCGCAGCAATCGTTCAACCTTCGTTATTCTTTTATTGGATGAGTTATAACGGAAGGAAGTAGAAGGTTGGCGAGAGGTTGGTTCTAACTCAGGTGTGATAGTACCTTCAGTAGCAGAGGATATCTGTTGTTCAGCAGCGACGGCAATATCCACCGATTCTGCGATTTCAGAGTGAGCTGTTACTACTTCCCTTTCTGCTTTAACTTCAGATTCAACTTTTACTGATTTCTTTAAATGGGAAAGTTCTGCCTCAGTAAGCACTTCATTAAGATCATAATATAAACGGTTGCTTATATGAATCGAAGGATTGCCCCGATTAATGTCATCAGAAGAATTGGTAAATAGTCTTTCGATGTACTCTTGGTTCTTAGTGAATTTCCATGCTCCGGCCTGAATAAGATAAATAGCTAACAATGAAGAAGAAACTATTGTATCTTTTCCAATATACTTTAACTCACTACATTTGTTTGAAATATCTTTGTAATACTCCCAATAGTCATCTGTGAGTTCTCTAATAGTTTCTATAAGGTCATCGATGTTCCACACTACGTTATCCAAAATCAATCTCTCCATATGCGCAGATGATCACCTTTTGTCAGATGAGGAAAGCTACTGTTGGCCGTCTCATAATGTTTTTTCAAATCTACAATCCGTTTTTGAGAAACATCAAAAGATTCTGTGAGTTTTTCTTGAGTAGCGATTGTCCGTGAGTCAATGACATTTTGAAGGTCACTAAGAATGTCAAGAAGAAGTTTCTTAAATTTATTAAATTCAGATATATTTTCCTTTAATTTCGGAAAAATCTTTTTGTCGTCATTCTCTTTAAATATTTCATACACTTTTTTGTGACCTTCAAGAAAGTTATCAACTCTATGCTTGTTGTCTATTCTAAGTTTTAAGAATGTCCTTAAAAAACTTGTGTCAACAGGCTTGTCGAAGATATCGCAAACTGAGAATGTTTGGTTTTGGCCAATCTTTTCGAAATCTATTAAAGCAACGCGTAGATCATGAAGCACTTCGCGTGGGCAATTTTGTTTACTTAATCTTTCACTGACACTAACAACATGCCGATGCATTTCTTTTAAAAATTCTCTTACTTTAGTCGTATCTTGCAAAGCTAAACCACAACGCAAATACTCTGCAATTGTTCTAAGGGGGGCTATACGCAATTCGCAGGAACGGTTGGTATTGGGGCATTTATAGATTGATTGACCTCTAAGACATTTAGCCTCTATATGATACCCTACTAATGTTTTGATTCGCTTAATGTTTTCTTCGCCAAGAAGGTATTCGAGAGTAGTGTCAGCGTTTCCATCAAGCTCTTCGGGTAAAATTATATCTCCGAAAGATACATCCGGTATAAATTCGGGTTCCTGATTTTTGTTAAGCAATAAATCTTCAATAGCTTTATTATCCAAAAAAGCCTGCAATCTTTCTATTACTTTTTTATATTCATCGTCTTCTTGGTAATATAGTTGAATTTTATTTGAGTCTCTGCCCTTATCAAATGTGATCGACAAGTCTTTATCAATTAGGCCGGTAGATCTTTCTTGATCAATATATAAATTGAAGTGTGGACGATGCCAGTCCTGCAATGTATCAACCAAGGCAAGTAAAAAAGCTAGCGGTTTTGGCCTATGAGTAGCATCTTCTGTATCAAAAGAAATAGAATAGTTCGATTTCGCAAAATTATTATTTCTAAAGGCTTCGCTTTGATTACCCCATATATCCTTGTTGATATTGTGGAGGGAAATAGCTTCGGCGGCTGCAAGGATACTCTTTTCATTGGGAAGTTGATTGTCAATAAATTTGCCGCTCTGATATTTGGAAAGAAAATCAAAAATTTCTTTACAATGACTTAGCATTAATTCACCAAATTTATCCTCTCCTTCTTTCTCTGGTGTCGCATATTTTAGTGTAGCATGGATCTTCTCTCGATAGGAATACCAAGTCCGAAGCAGGATTAAGGCGCTTGTAATACCATGATCCCAAAAACCATCTCGACTTTGACCTTTAGGAGTGTTATCATGCGCTAAGTTATAATATGTTCGTAATGGTGATTCTTGAGTATCTGTAATTCCGGAAGATATAAGACCAGTATCTAATTTCTTCAACCAATCACCATCTTTGTCACCTTTTACAAGGCCAATTTTTTGGGGACGATTAATATTTTGAGGCAATGTAAATTTGAGTGAATAAGTTGCAGTCAGTTCTTCATTAATTTTTGTATCGTCCCCCAAGCCTTTAGAGGTAAAAATAAAGGTTTTGGACAAACAATTTCTTAAAATATTATTAATTCGTTTTTCAATAATCTTCCAGAGTTCTACAATTTCCCCTTCTTCATTTTTGGCAGGATCAGCTTTGGGATCCTCAAGCACATAACCAATATCATGAACGATACTGGCAACAAACCATCGAAGAATAAATTCATCTTCAATCTGTTTGCCATCCAATCCCTCCAAAGATGCTCTAATCTCTTTATTGACCTTCTTACGAATCGGCTTGCAATGATAATAAATGTATAAGCCAAGCAGGTAGTTCATCAATTGATGTGCCGCATGATCTCTGTATTTTGAATAAAAGACTTGATTGTTCTCAAAATTTATTAATTCATCCAGTAAAGGATACGGTCCCAATCCTGGATAACTTGCCCATAATTTCCTGATAATATCGATACACTTCTTGCGACGTTCATAAGGATTTCGCTTCCCAAGAGCTAAAACATAATCTTTTAACGTTAGCTCTCTACCTTCCACGCCTCTGTCCTCTTGATTTCCATCAGCGTTCACAAAAGTAACAAGAAAACTTGGATATTTCCGAAAAAGTGATTCGTCAAGGAAATGCTGATGATAATCACGGTCTTCAGCATCCGTCTCTGAAATCCAGGCGCAAATATCTGCGTTTACCCCAAATAAAAAATAGGGATCTCCATCGACCGATTTATAACTCATTCGCATTAAAATATTACCTTAAACCTACCAACTTTTTGGGAGTGACCCCTAAAACTTAAACTTAGAGCAGGATATTGCAACTCCAAGAAATAGTCAAGCTTTTTTTTAAGACTGCACTTTCCAAAAAAAAATGATATTTGAGTTTTGTTAAAGTAATAATCCTTATTTTACTATCAACTCTTTAATGGCATTCCAATCCGAAACTATATCTTTACTACTTTGCCACAAATTATTGAACTCTCGTAAAAGCGCCTCTTTATTCTCACTCTTAGATATTTCACTCAATTGCCCTCTGGCGATAATATCGGGCGAAGGAATGTTGTAGGAATTATATTTACAAATAATAAATCTATCATGGATTAGGGATTTAATCTTTGGGTCAGCTATAACCCTCAGCTCACAATTGATATCTTTATTCAACATCTCTTTCTTAAAGTCCTTAAATAAATTCCTTAGCCCTTCATCAACTTTGTCAATAGCCATGATAATTTTAATCTCGTTTACCTTCTCTGTTTCAACTGATTGGGATAAAAATTCAAGGCCTTTCTTTGAAAAATATTTATCCAGCCAATAAATCTGCCCTTCACAAGATTTTAGAAGATTGATAAAAATAATCTTATTCGTAAAGGGTCTTGTGGATAAGATTAAAGTTTCCTCACTTTTCTCGATCTGACATCCCACCAACTCCTCAATCATATTTATAATTGCTTTCTCTCTCAAATCCAAAAACTCTTCAAATTTATCAGATAAAAGTGAATTGTAGGTCCTCAGGCCAATTAAGTGTGTTTTTAATACATCAAGAAACTGGCTTTCATTGCCATTGTATTTTTCTTTAATAAACTCCTTGATATAAGTTGAGGGGACTTTGCACCGCTTGATTCTTCTATTAGTTTCATCAGACATCCAAGTCATATTTAAGATAGAGTTAACATTCTTATTCGAACCAGAGCCAAATTTAAATGATTTTGGAAATAGATGGTCTTTATCATTTGTCCTTGCATTTTCCAGAGATTGCGACGTGGCAAAATCTTTAGCTCCCTGTAGTGCAATCAAAGACATAACTCCCCTATATTTGGCATTTGATTTTGACTGAATATCTCTAAAATACAGGTTTGGCAATTCTCTGGTAAAAAGATTTACTGTTCTATGAATTTCCAAATCATTCTCAACCCATGCT
>SDBT01015975.1_pt1 | contig 11909 bp, 7 predicted proteins | sample 2277101 | NCBI WGS metagenome assembly SDBT01 (sample SAMN10404973, study PRJNA504765) | marine sediment metagenome | isolation source: marine sediment core GS10_PC15, 103 cmbsf | place: Arctic Ocean: Southern Knipovich Ridge | collected 2010
AGGTTGGACAAATTATGAACTTGATGGAATTGTTTCAAAAGCAGTTTCAGGCGAACAGATAATCCTTCCGATATGGCATAATATTACAAAAAAGGAGCTATTAGATTTTAGTCCTTCTCTTGCAGATAAAGTTGCTAGAAGCACAACGACACACACGGTCGAAGAGATAGCAAAAGAAATTGCTGAACTAGTAAATAGTAATTATTGAGAAGGTACGTCGTATAACGGCGGATAAAAGGCTTCGCTACCCTTTACCCAAATTGCCTTCGGCAACTTCTTTTATCCGTAAAACGTTAGTTGAAATATACCCCATCATTAAAAAGGAAAACATATATGCAGAATGAATCATTTGCAAAGCTAATAGAAGAATCGAAAGAATGGGTAAGACTTTCGAAAAGTCGTGGGTATGATTTTGATAGCATTTTGGCAGGGCAGTATAACGACCCATCCCATTTTATTTACGAGATGTTACAGAATGCTGAAGATGAAGAAGCCAAAGAAGTAAGGTTTGAACTTTTTGAAGATAGATTGGATATTTATCATGATGGCAAACCTTTTGATTTTGAGGATATTAAAGGTGTCACAGGTATAGGTATTTCTACAAAAAAAGGGATGCCAGGTGCGATAGGAAAATTTGGTGTTGGTTTTAAGTCTGTTTTCGCTATTACCGAAACCCCCTATATCTTTTCAGGCGAATACAAAATAAAAATTGATGACTTAGTTATTCCTTCAGTTGTTGATGACAATTGTCAAATATCTGAAACACTAATTAGATTGCCTTTCAATCACAGCAAGCGAACAAAAGAAAAGGTTTACCATCTCGTATCAGAAAAATTAAGAAATCTCGGCTTAAAAACATTATTGTTCTTAAAGAATATTAAAGAAATCCAGTGGAAATCACCTTCTGAAAGCGGACACTATTTGAAATCATCTGAAGATATTCAAATCATATCCTGGGCAAAAAGAGTAACATTAATATCATCAAAGGATACTGAAGAATATATTGTTGTTGAAAAACCAATTAGGATGGAGGATAAAGAATTAAAGGTTGAAGTAGCATATAAACTTGGAAAGGATACCGATGGCGAAGAGATAGTTATACCTGAACCTGATTCAAAACTGGTTGTATTCTTCCCTACTGAGAAGGATACATATCTCAATTTTATTATTCAGGGTCCTTACAAACCCACTCCTAACCGTGGCGACATTCTCTTAGATGACGAGCAAAATAAGACAATTATTGAAGAAACGGGAAATTTAATTGCTGAAAGCCTGTCAGTTATTCAAAAATTAGGATATCTTGATACCAATTTCTTAAAGCTTTTGCCTATTAATCCTGTGTATAAAGAGAGAAGCCAGATTTATGCGGTCATATATGAGAAAGTAAAGGAGAAATTTCTCTCGAACGAGGAGTTATTGCCTACCTTTGACGGCAATTACACAAAAGCAAGCGATGCTGTATTGGCACGTGGTAAAGAGCTAACTGAATTTTTGAATAGCGATGATATTCAGAAATTGTTTGGCAAAAAAAACTGGTTAGATACGGATATAACTAATGATAGAACAAAAGAGTTAAGAGATTATTTAATCAATGAACTGGGAGTCGTAGAGGAAGTTGACTTTGAGAGTTTCGCCAGAAAAATAACTCTAGACTTTTTACAAGAGAAATCCGATGATTGGATGATTGATTTTTACCGTTATTTGCTTAGTCAGCCCGCATTATGGCGTGATAGGGGGTATAGTTCAAGATCTGGTATTTTAAGGACTAAACCAATAATTCGTTTAGAGACTAATGAACATATTGCCCCCTATGATGATAAGGGAGAAGTTCAGGTCTATTTTCCAACAGAAACCAAGTCGAAATATAGAACTGTTAAACGCGCCCTTACTGACAATGAATATTCATTAAAATTCTTAAAAGAACTCGGATTGACCGAACCAGATATTTTTTCCGAGATTAAGGAATTCATTTTACACAAATATCAGTCAGATAATGTTAATAAAGACGGAGAATATTTTGAAGATTTTGAAAAATTATTAACTGCTTATGAAAATATTGCCTCAAATAAGAAAAACGAATTTGTCCAACAGATATCAAATACCTCTTTTATAGATTCAGTTAACAATGCTACGGCAGAACATACTTTGCTACAACCCTCAAAAATTTATCTAAGAAACCCCGACCTTAAAGAATATTTCAATGACATAACTTCAGTTTATTTTGTCTCAGATGAACTTTATGAGAAATTTGAGAATCAAAGATTAACACATTTTCTAAGGGATGTTGGAGTTGAAGATAAGCCAAGACGCATTGAAATAGAGGCAAATTTATCTTCGGAGGGAAAAAGAAACCTAAGAGGCAACAACGGTTTTACCAGAGATGTTCATCAAAAAGATTACGAATACGAGGGCTTAGAGAATTGCTTAAAACAAATGTCTATTGAGAAATCATGCTTGCTTTGGAAATTGCTGTTAAAAAATATTGAGTCATTGGGGGATTGGGGGGCTGAAAGGTTTTTTGAAGGAGAATATCGTTGGCAATACCGCACTTATCACTCTCAAAAATTTGATGCGAAATTCTTAAAACTATTGCAACAAAAACAATGGTTGGGAGATAAGGATGGCGGCTATAGAAGGCCTTCTGAAATTAGTGTTCTTGAATTACCTGAAGAATATGTAAAGAAAAGTCCAAGCATTGAGGTCTTAAAGGAAAAACTTAGATTCAAACCAGATGTATTTGATCAGCTTCCAGAAGAATACAGAAATAAGTTGGAGCTTATAAAAGACCTTTCTACTGAAGACCTCAAAAAACTCATTGCTGAACAAAAAAAGAAAGAACTATTAAAACCAGCAGAAAAGATTAGTGGTTGGAATCCAGAATACGAGCCCGGCGGGGTTAATATCAAAATTGAGGAAATTGAACCAGATAAAATTATTACCCCTGACTTGAAAGGGCAGAGTGAAAAGTTAGAAAAAGGCAGGAGTGAAGAACTGCAAGATAAGGAAGAAGATGAAGATGTTTCTGAAAAATTAAGCCATGCTGATAAAAGGAAAATTGGGGAACATGGTGAAATGGAAGTTTATCTTGCACTAATGAAAAAATATGAGGAAATTGGAAGTGTTATTGAAACGGACTTTGGCTTTAAAGTAAATGGCGACAATGAAGAATTTGAAATAGTATGGTTAAACAAACACCGCAATGTTGGGAAAGGCTATGATTTTGTCATAAAGAAAAACAGCATAGAAATTGAATATATTGAAGTGAAAACGAAAGTTCAAGAAGCTGAAGAACTAATAGCTACAGGCACTCAGTGGGAGTGGGCAAGAAAGCTTTATGAACAAAAAGAAGGAAATAAATATTTATTCTATATAGTATCCAATGCGAGTAAAGCCAATACTGAAATAAGAATTTTAAGAAATCCAATCAAGCTTTGGAAAGCCGGAAAACTTTATGCACATCCAATTAATTTTAAAATTTAAAGCAAATAATGGGGCATACCTCCGATAACACAGCATATACGCGCTACGGGCTTCGCTCTTGTCCCTTCAGGACATTGCTCCCTTCGGTCGCAACGTTGTATATACTGGAAACGTTATACGAAACGGTTGTTTTCACCATAACAAAAAAATAAATGCCTTAAAATCGATTGTAGATGGCCTCTTTTTCTCTCTCCCCCGGTATTTTATTAAAATAATCTATTAACCTGCTTTTATTGACTTCTTGGTAAATAACTTCTGACCATCTCATCCCCACGACCGCCCGCCAGGAGCTTTTTTTGCTAAGGAGTTGTAATTGAAAGCCTCCACATACATAACAAGACTCTATCGGACATTCTACAAGAAACAACTTCTCGATTATCTTATCCGATAAAGCTTTGTTATGTATAGCAAAAAAAGCATTATATTTTTAACCAGCAAAAAGCTTTTTTAGCCTGGCTAAAAATATAAAGGCGGGCTAAATTAGATACTTCTTATCGTAGGGCTAAATCTCTATTCCCGGTAATCGCATGGCTCCCCCCCCCTCCCCCCCTGTTCCTGATCAGTATTCTTCTACGTTTTAATATTTTTTAGTAGTATAAAAAATGCAAAACTATCCTAAGAGCTTATATATGCGACATCGATGGCGTTTATAGAAGACCCTACACCGCAAAGAATAGCAATAAAGATATTAAAAGTGGGGCTTTTTTGTGGTGCTGGCTTCTACAAACGCCAGGAGAAGAAATTGCAAAGAGGAGAAAAAGATGAACTTTCCCTGGCGATAGGTGAAAACTATATAAATAAAATGTTTCTTTTCTCTTAACTTTTTATTTATGTATGTTTTTACTTATCGCTTAACCGCAAGGAATCCGAAAAATGTAGCCACCGAAAAAGAAGATAAAAAGGTCCCGCTTTTCTTCTCTCTCTTACTTTTTATCTTGTTTTTACGGGGAGAAGACTAATTCACCATTGTTGACCGCTGCATATTATATATCAGAATAAAGATATATAAGAGGGGGGTGATTTTCCCTTCTTATATATTTTTTAAGCATTCGTCTTCTCTCTTGGCATTTTATCAAGTAAAATAAATCCAAAAAGTATTTTTTTAGATTTATCTTTCTTGATAGAATGCTCCTTTATTTGATTTTCTTTTTGAAAGGTTCTTTCTTATCTTAGCGTGAATTAGAATTGAGTATAATAGGGTCAACATAATAGGCTCACATTTTAAGCAGACCAGGTTATACTCAATTCTATTTCACGCTGTCATTCTTCTATCTCAAATTATATTCTAAGGCAACAGAAGAATATTTTTTTACTCAACGGGAAGATGTTTTTAATCTTCCTGTAAAGAGTAAAAAATATTCTTGTATTGCCAGGGAAGAATCAACGAAAGGCATAGTTCTCGACAAGTGGATGTTTTTATCCTCTTGTCGTAAACTATGCTCTTTTTCTTTTCCCGGCATTACTTCAGATAAAAATATCTCAAAAAGGTTTTTCTTTTCGAGGGTTTTTTCTGAAGTTATGCCCTTTCCTTTGCTTTTTCTTCTCTGGTATTGCTTTTTGTAAAAGAGGGGTGCTTTCCCCCTGTTTATAAAAAGTAATACTCTTTCTCTCTCTCTCTCTGGCAATGCTCCCGCCAGGTAAATTACTATTTGCCCGGTGAGTGTATTGCTTTTTCTTTGTTTTTCCTCTCCTGGTTTCTCTCCCTCTTCTCCTTCTCTTCCCCTCGCGATAGGTAAAAAAATCTCAGATCAGAAAAAGGTATTTTCTTTTTTTGTTCTGAGTTTTTTTTCTTATCGCGCAAACATAAAGAATCAAAAAAGATATGGTCACCGAAAAGAGAGATAAAAAGTTCCCGCTTTTCTTCTTTTATCTATTTTTTATCTCTCTTTTACGGGGAGAAGACTAAACCACAAACGATAACAAAATCACGAAAAGGTTCGCAAATAAGGGCTACCCGCCCCGTCGGTGTTGGAGTTGAAAAATTAGAGTAACCGGACTAGATTAAATTAGCCTGGTAAATTAGATTAATCGGAGTGGCCAGGATTGATAAATTGGGATTAGGTGAAGTGGATTAGATTAGATCTAAATTAAATATGAGTTCTGCTTGGTAATAAGTAATGAGGAGAGAGAAAGAGTGGGTCCTCAATTTTAAAAAATAATCTTATCTCTGTACCCTTCCTGAAGTTACTCCTCCAACTAAGCTTTTTACCTCCTCTACTGAAAGCAAAGGTAAATCACCAGGAATGGAATGCATAAGACAAGATGCTGCTACCGCAAATTCAAGGGTTTCTTTGTCATCATCTAATTTATTGAAACCATAAATCAACCCTGCGGCAAAAGTATCTCCCGCTCCTACTCTATCTATAATGTTATGAATTTCATACTTCTTGGAAACAAGAAACTCTTCTCGATTATTAAGAACTGCTGACCATCCATTGTGATTTGTAGAATAACTTTCCCTTAAAGTTATAGCAATTTTTTTAAAATTTGGATATAAATTTAGAACTTTTCTAGTCAGTTCTTTATATTTTTCTGTTTGTAGTCTCCCTGACTCTATATTTATATCCACTTTAACACCAAGAGATTTTTGGCAATCCTCTTCATTTCCTATGGCAATATCAATATATTTAACTAACTCGGTCATCACTTCAGGAGCAGATTTCCCATACTTCCATAACTTTCCTCTGTAGTTAAGATCACAGGAAACAGTAATACCTTTTTCTCTGGCTTTTTTTACTGCTTCTAAGGAAAGCTCTGAGGCCGAAAGAGAAATAGCGGGAGTAATACCTGTAATATGAAACCAACTTGCTCCATTGAATACCCTGTCCCAGTTAATATCACCAGGTTTTGCTTCAGCAATAGCTGAATGAGAACGATCGTAAACAACCTTGGAAGGTCTCTGATTGGCCCCCGTTTCTAAAAAGTAGATACCTAATCTGTCTCCTTTTCTCACGATAAATGAAGTATCTACACCCTGCCTCCTTAATTCTCCAATGCAAGCATCTCCGATTGCATTTTTAGGAATTACAGAAACATAGGCTACATTCAAGCCAAATCGGGCTAGTCCGACGGCTACATTTGCCTCCGCCCCTCCAAAAGTAGCTTCTAAAAGAGGGCTTTGAAAAAACCTTTCACAATTAGGTGGTTTAAGCCTCAACATTATTTCGCCAAAAGTAATGTATTTTTTCATTGTCTCCTCCTTTTCAACGATTATTTTTGCAAAAGATAAATGGCAAATCCTGATACTTCTTGAGCTATATAGATTGCCTTAAGTTTACCATCTTTCTCTTTAGCAGTTTCAGGAAGAACTGAAATATCTTTCTTTTTTAAATAGGCTATTGCCCTATGAATATCGTTAGTAGCTATAGCAATATGTCCATGTTCTCCTAAATATTGTTTTTTCATAACCTCAAAACCTGAACCAGCAAAAATAGAACTTGTCCCTTCTTTAATAGGAAAATAAAAAAGATGTGAAAGTTGGTTTGCAGAATTAAGAGCCTTATCTTGATTTTCCTCATTTATCCCCAGATGAGCGAACTCAAAACCGAGCATTATAGAAACAGCTTCCTGGGTAAGTCTGGTAATCTCATCAAAATTGCCCGAAGAAATAAAGCTATCCTTTACCATCCAGCTGCCTCCGCAGGCATGTACTTTTTTATTAGACAGGTAAGAAGTTAAGTTATTCAGGTTAATCCCTCCTGTAGGAATAAACTTTATCCTAGAATAAGGTGCCGACATAGATGCAAGAAGTTGCAATCCCCCTGATGCTTCAGCAGGAAAAAATTTTACTACCTCAATTCCTCTCTCCAGAGCCATTTCAATCTGGGTTGGGTTATTTATGCCAGGAGTTATCGGAATGCTGTTTTCTATACAATAATCTACAACTTTTGGGTTAAAACCAGGGGATACAATAAATTTAGCGCCGGCAGAAACCGCACTTTTTGCCTGTTCAACTGTTAATACGGTACCTGCTCCGACTAAAAGATTAGGGAGTCCTCTAGTCAGAGTTTTAATTGACTCTTCTGCAGCAGAAGTTCTGAAAGTAATTTCAGCAATAGGTAGATCACCATCAATAAGTGCTCTTCCTAGAGGAAGCGCGTCTTTAGCTTTTTCAATTTTAACTACAGGAACAATTCCAAGCTCACCGATTTTCTCAAGAATTTTATTCACCTCAATAATCTCCTTTTTAAAAATATACTATACGCTGCTACGATCTTGACTATTAAGATTGGGTATACGGACTTATGCTTTATACCCGTTAGATACTAACTTTTCTTCTATTCACAACTAAACTCTTTTCCCTGCTTTTTAATTATTCCTTTTTATAATTTACCATTATATCCCAATCGCATAGATATCTTTTCACTTGTCTCGATAAGAACTTCTTTTAGATTATTTGGATGTTTTCTACAGGATTTATTTTGTCATAACCATAGATTAATTCTAAAATGCCCCGACAGTTTGCACAATTGCCAAGGTTCTCCGGGCAAATTTGGCATTACATTGCCTGCAGTGCACACTTTTTACAGACATTAATACACCGCCAAACTGGAGACTGTAGCTTTATTTATTTATGGTTAAGGATTTTATTTAAAAAATCTTTGGTTCTCTCTTGTTCAGGATTGTTAAATATTTTACTCGGTTCTCCCTGCTCTATAATTCTGCCGTTATCCATAAAAATGATCCTGCTCGCCACATTACTGGCAAACCCCATTTCATGCGTGACAATGACCATTGTCATTCCATCCTTTGCCAGTTGCATGACAACATCCAGCACTTCACTGACCAATTCAGGATCCAGAGCAGATGTTATTTCATCCATTAATAATAATTTCGGATCCATGGCCAGGGCTCGCGCAATGGCTACCCTTTGCTGCTGTCCCCCAGATAGTTGTGATGGATAAGAATCCGCCTTATCTTCCAAGCCGACTTTCCGAAGTAAGGAAAAAGCTCTTTCCCTAGCTTCCTTAACACTTCTTTTTTTTACTATTCTTTGGGCAAGCATAATATTTTCCAAAGCGGTTAGGTGAGCAAACAGATTAAATGCCTGAAAAATGAAACCGACTTTTTCCCTAAGTTCGTGAACATCCCTGCTTTTTGGATTAACAGATTTATTTTCTATAATGATCTCACCACTGTCTATAGACTCCAGGGCATTAACGCACCGCAACAGGGTTGTTTTACCGGAGCCACTGGGTCCGATAATAGCAACCACTTTCCCCTGTACTACAGCCATACTAACATCATTCAATACACGTAATTTTCCAAAACTTTTATTGATATTCTTTAATTCTAGCAGTACAAAATTACAGTCCATCAATATACCTTATTCCTCCTCACGCTAATAGATAGGAGTAATCTAAAACAGATAAATTTTTGTTATATTGCCTTGATTTCATTTTTTTTCCGGGACTGGGATACCTTATGTGTATCTTGCCGGTTAGCTTTAAAGTATTTTTGACTTATAATGGAAAGCCCATAGCAAATGACGAAGTAAACCAAAGCAACTCCCAGGTAAATAGTAAAAGGCCGATAGGTCCTTGCAATCACCATTCGGCCGGACCTGGTCAATTCGATGAAACCTATAATGGCCACCAATGATGAATCCTTGATTAATGCGATAAAAAATCCAAATGCCGGAGGGACAATAACTTTTAAGGCTTGGGGAAATACAATACAACGAAATTCCTGCAAAGATGTCATACCAAGAGCTTTTGCCGCATCCTTTTGTCCCTTGTCCACTGACTGCAGGCCTGCCTTTACAATTTCCGCTAAATATGCAGCGGCATATACGGTTAGACCAACCAAGGCGGTTGTATAGGCTGAAATAATAATCCCAAAAAAGACAGGTAAACCATAATATACTAGGAAAAGCTGCATTAAAAGTGGTGTGCCTCTTATTACATAGATATAAGCCCCTGATATAAAATTAAATATACTGAACTTACTGGTTCTCATGGTGCCGAGAATCAAGCCCAGTATCGATCCAAAGACTATGGCATTCAAGCAAAGAAACATTGTAATACCCGCACCTCTTAAAATAAATAGCCAATCAAGCCAATATATTATAGTGTCTAGTTTCACGTTTTCACTTCCTTACCTGAGTTTCCGAATCGCGAAAAAATAGGCTTCATCTCCTCTTTCAGTACTTATAACTTTTTTCGTAAACGCTTGAGAGTAAGGAAATCACAGTTGTAACAATCAAGTATAAAGCGGCTGTAATGATAAAAGCCTCAAAAGTTCGCATGGTAAGTGACTCCACATTCATGGTGATATAAGTCAGTTCCCGGACTGAAATCGTGGAAGCAACGGAAGAAAATAAAAAAACACTGATAAACTGATTGGTAAGTGGTGGTATAACAATTCGAAATGCTTGAGGCAAAATAACATAACGGAAAGTCTGGAAAGAGTTCATCCCTAATGCATAAGCGGCATCCCTCTGATCCTTGTGAACCGCATTTATCCCAGTCTCAAAAATTACGGCAGTATATGCACCCACATTTAAAGTCAAAGCAAGAGTTGCCGAAATAAAGGGCGATATTTGGATATCGAATTGTGCCAATCCAAAGTAAAGCAAATACATCTGAATAAGCAAAGGGGTATTCCTGAAAATTTCCACGTATGTATTTACTAGCTTATTTACCATATAGACTGAAGATGTCCGTCCAGAGGCGGCTAACACCCCGATAAAAGATCCAATCAGCATACCAACTACGGAAATTATTATGCTAATCTCCAGACCCTTTAAGAAAGCGGGTATATATGGTGTTATTTCAGAAAATATTATTTTGTAGCTCATTTTCAAACTCCTTTAAGGGCTACCCCGGTTAGGGTAGCCCTTATTTAAGGAAATTAGTTGATGACCAATGAAGCAGGTTTATGTGCAAACCATTTTTCATAAATCGCGACAAGCTCGCCTGTAAACCTGAGGTTAGTCAGGAAGTTATTCAAGTAGTTCAACCATTCCTGATCGTTTTTCTTGACTCCAAAAGCTATCAGACCACGGTGAAACGGTTCGCCAACAGTCTTAAAACGGGGATCCTGCGCTACCTGATAATAAACCATAAGTTCTTCTTCTACAAACACTTCCGCTTTCTTCGATTTAAAGGCAGTAAAAGCATCAGCAATAGTATCAAACCTAATAATATCGGCATCGGGGGCTGCTTTGGCTGTGCCCACATCAGGAGTTCCACCCCTAACAATAGCTACTGTTTTCCCAGCCAGATCATGGTAGGACTTGACATCCTCGTTATCTGCCCATACCATAAGTACCAAGCCTTCCGACGCATAGGGAATCGTAAAGTTTACGATTTTAGCCCGTTCATTAGTTGGCGTAATGCAACCAATCATCACATCTATTTTGTCTGCAACCAGTGAAGGTACACGGGCTGGTGCTTCTACAGAAATCAACTCCACATCGACTCCGAGAGCTTCGCCTAAACTATAAGCGATATCCACATCAAACCCCTCGTATTCCCCTTGCGCGTTTCTGGATCCCCAGGGAGCATAGTCAGTAAGAATTCCAACCCGGACTTTTTTATTTACTATTACTTTTTCTAAAATACTTTGCCCCTGTGTTACCGCTGCTATGGTAAATGTAAGTACTGCTATTAATATAAGCACGACGATGAAACTAAATTTCTTTTTCATTTTGACACTCCTTTTTTTATTTTTTTCCCAAAATCTGCGTCTGAAATATTTACGCAGATTTTTTGCTAAATTCATCTAAAATCCTCATAAATTTCATGATGAATTTGCGAATTTGCATTCGAATACTACATTTTCTTCACCGCCTTTCAAGGAAAAATTTATTTTTATTTTTTCTCGGTTAAAAACGGTAAAACTCTTAAATTCTCCTTAGATAGTCTGTTTTAAAATCTCTCCTTTGTCCACAGGTCTTGTTCTTTAACGGCTTTTTACTGAAATACTTCTTTGTAAGGATACCCTTCCAGAAGCTTTAATATAGTCTGCCTTGCAGTCCTTATAATCTTACCCGCCATAAACACATATTTTAATCTGAACGTCAGTATCTATTGCCCATACTCACTACTTTCTAACAAGCTCAAGTTGCTTTCTGTCTTCTTCTGGTTTTCATTCCCTGGCAACTGCAAATTTCCTTGTTTTGTCTGAGTATTCCTTGGCTGGTCTTCCCCCGATAAAACGGACACTCAGTTAAGCGCCTATGGTCATTTTTTCATATTCTTCAGGACTATGATATCCGGTTAGAAGAATGTAATCATTTCTCTAACTACCCCACTAAAGTTTACACTAACTTATTTTTAGCTAGTTCACCCCGCATTTACTGCAGTTGATTTATACGCCCAGCAAACTTCTAAACTAATAAATTCGTAATATTTATCTCAGATTTAGATTGCTTTTAAGTTGCTCAAGGGAGGGTTCGATAACCGGTATTTTATAAACTTTAAACA
>SDBT01015976.1_pt1 | contig 11908 bp, 8 predicted proteins | sample 2277101 | NCBI WGS metagenome assembly SDBT01 (sample SAMN10404973, study PRJNA504765) | marine sediment metagenome | isolation source: marine sediment core GS10_PC15, 103 cmbsf | place: Arctic Ocean: Southern Knipovich Ridge | collected 2010
TTGTTCCTTTAGAGCTAAAGGCTACGATCAATACCAAAAGTAAGGGTCTCAAAATGTACGGCGAACAAACGGGCGCCGAAAGACTTTTTAGAACCAACTTGCTCAATTTTGCACATCAAGGCAAGATCCATAATATCCCGCTTTATGCCTTGAGAAATGTCATCAAACTGGCTTGGTAGACAATTACATCCCGGACTCCGGGAATTGCTCTCCTTCGTGGAACAACAGGATTCGGGAGCTTGTGAGGACGGCGTTTCTGCAGAAGCTGGCATCTCACTGGGTTGGGTGAAGTGCTCAATGGGGCCGGTGTGCCACGCTCGCTGGATATCAACGGAGGCGTATACAGAGGAATCTGCGCTGTGCGTTCTTTTGACTTCTGGTTGGACAAAAGAACCGCCGGAAATTTGCATGGCGTTTTTGATTGAAGCATATTTGAGTGGGAAACAGCTATCAGAGAGTAATTTCCTATCCGAGAGGAGTGTTTGCGGCGCTAAATCACCGAGTGAGGCCCCGAGGGGGTCTTGTCTCGCCGATGTGTCGTACTGATAACTCGGATCTTCCTGTTATTTCTTCCATGTCTCTCGCATCTCCCGCCACGCGCCTACGAGGGTTCGCGGCTTCGGCATGTCAGTTCATTCGCCAGTAGAGGAACCGGGACGTGCAGTCGTGGTCGCTTGCTAGCGCCACATAAGTTTTATAGGTCATCTGCATGCCGCACCACTGCTGCCCTTTTCCTTTTCTCCCGGGGATTTTAATAAGGTCAGCCGATTCCGAAGCGCAAGGACAACGGGGCAGCGGATCAAGACCCCCTTTGGCATTTCGTTTGGTGAAATAGCACCAAAAACCCTCGACTAGTCCTGCATGAACGTTACCGATGGTTAGCCGACATTAAGACCGCGAGTTTGCCTGGAAGAAGACAGCCACTGCAGCCTTGTCAAACTCTTCTTCATCAGCCTCAACCCTATAAGATATCAAGTTTACAGCAGCGAACGGTTTGATATATGATCTCGTAATCGGAGTGTCAAATGTCAGAAAAAATAAATGCATGGATCGAGGAACAGACAGGAGGCATACGATACGGGTGTATTATCCTTGTGAATGGAAATACTGTTGCAGAGTGGTATGGTGGTGGTTTCACAGATCAAAGCATCTTTGAGATCGGAAGCATCAGGAAATCCTTTAACTGTGCCCTCGTCGGCCCGGGCATTCGTCAGGGGACCATAGACCTGGATGTAGAGGCCAACGACATCTGGCCGGAAATCGTGAAGCTGAGCGGTGACGACAAGGACAGGGGAATAACTCTGCACCACCTGATGAGTGGAACATCAGGATGGCTTACGCCGGATCCACCGGGACTGCGTTTTCTCTACAACAACGCGGCCTTCACCGCGGCCGAGAGAGTTGTAGCAAGGATCTACGGTCTGCCCCACGACGAAATCGCTCCCGAAGTCAGGCGCCGGTTCAAGGAATCCCTGAATGCGAATTCATGGACCGTCTATCATTTCGAGAGAGATTTCGATCCGAAGAAGCACTCGAACCCAGGGCCGAAGCTGGCCATCGACTCAAATCTGAGGGACCTGGTAAAATGGGGCCAGTTATGGCTGGATAACGGAAAGTATGGTGATGGGCAATTGATACCGGCAGAGCATATCAAACGTTCAACTCAACCCGTCAATCCAAACATACCCGAAGCTCGTTACGGTTACAATTGGGTTTTGAATCGGGGTCGAGATCTCTGGCCCGATGCCCCCCCCGATTCTTATGGTCACCCCGGGTTCGGCACGTTCAGGCCCTCCGGCGAAGCGAGCCGTGCGTATCTGTGGATATGCCCGAGCCTGAATACCGTGGCTGGGATCGTAGCCGATGCATCGGTGGGATTCGGCAGCGACCATCTCGATGTTCCCAACGGGTTAACGGCCGAGTGGATTGGGATGATAGTACGGTCGATGTAGCTGCTGCGGCTTGAGAGGATAGGGTGCTCGAAATATCGAATTGTTTATTGAGCCAGACCCACATTGTCCGACGGACAACTAACGACGAGGTGGGTAGAGGATGACCTTTCCCGAACGTCCGCTCTCGCATACCGAAAAGGCCTCTTCAAAACGGTCAAAGGGAAAGCGATGAGTGATGTACGGTGTGAGATCAATGGTTCCGGATTTCAAGAGGTTCTTCGCTATCTCCCAGCTGGCAAAGTTCTCCCTCCCGTGCACTCCGTATACTCTCGCTTCCTTCCACACGATATCTGGCGCCGCATCAAGAATCAACGGCTCTGAAGGAAGACCTATCATCACGCAGGAGCCACATTTTCTCAAGATCTCGAATCCCTGCTTGACGGCCTTCACATTGCCCGAGGTCTCGATAACGACCCCAACACCCTCTCCGTTGGTCAAGGTCCTGATTTCTGAAACCACATCGGTACTTTGCGGATTGAAGAGAAAGTGAGCGCCCGCCTTTTTTGCCAACTCCAGTCGATACTCGCTGATGTCCGTGGCAAAGATAGTTGAGGCGCCCATGCTCTTGGCCATGAGAATGCTGAACAGACCTATCGGGCCGCTTCCGATCACGGCCACCGTATCGCCGACCATACGGACCAGACTCGCTCCGTGTACCGCAACACCGAAGGGCTCGAAGAGGCAGGCAAGCTCAGAGGGGATATCTTCAGGTATCTTTTGCGCACTGAAATCCGGAATGAGGGCGTAATCGGCAAAAACCCCATCCTTGAAGCGACGAATATCCAAGCAGTTATGCCTTCTTTCGGTTCGGCACAGGAAGCACGTTCCGCACGGAATATGTGTCTCAGCAGCAATCCGGTCACCGACTTTCACTCTTGTCACATTCTGTCCAGTCTTCACAACCTCTCCGCTGAACTCGTGTCCCATCACTCTGGGAAGCCCTCCGTAGGACCGGATGACATTTTCAGCAGCCCACCGGTTCCACTGGAACATATGAAGGTCCGTGCCGCAGATCGCACAAACCTCAACTTTAACGAGCACCTCCTCGGGTCCGACGTCCGGTACATCGACTCTCATATACTCCGCTCCGCGTTGTGCTTTCGTTTTTACCACGGCGTTCATCGATTTTGAAATCATAAGAAAATCTTCTTCCTTGATGAAGGATACACTATCTTGCGTGGGTCATCTGATAGACTGAGCATGTCTGCGTCGCCGTGCAGCTCGGAGGAAGCCGTCTCTATATCATCCCGCCTGGAGCACCTGTCAACTCCCTAATCGCTCTGTAGAACCACAGGGTCGGATTATGCCACACGCCCCATCTGGGTGGCCACATGTTCTGGATATACTTACCGCTGTGCAGGCCGAATGACACACCATGCCTGGCCGCTGCCTTGAGGGCTTGTCGCCCATCGGATTCGTTGAAGATAATGGGCCGTGGCCGTTTTCTGTACCACGGTCTCGACTGTATGAACTCGATCTTATCCACGACGATACTGGTGTCCCCAATCTTTCCGTGATCCAGATCATCTCCTCCATGACATAAGATAAAGTCGCTGGCGTCAAATACCGTATCGATCTGCTCCCGATTCCACTTTTGCGAGTTCAAGAGGCCGGCTTCGGAGGTACTCACGAGCAAATCATGCCCGTGCTTGTTCCCGGCCCGTTCTCGGGCTTGATGAATCAGTTCCGTTACCCTTCCAGGCTTTAAGATGTCATGGTGGTAATGCCCCTCCATGACCTCATTAGCCACCTCCAGCACGACGTTTCGGTATCCCCTTCTACAGATAAAATCCACCCCACTGTCCACGGCACTACGAATCGCATCCTCATCGGGAAAAACCGTGTCCTGGCCAAAATAGAAGAGCTGGAGTATCACGGCCATCCCAAGGCGATCACAGGTCTCAATAGTAGAGGAGATACGCTGTGCATATCCTGCGTCTATGGATCCATCCGATCGGAATCCGGAATTGTGATAGAAGTCCCGGTGGCCATTGGGCCTCTTTCCGGCGCTTCCCCTGCCCTCAGGGATCCACAACTTGGTCTGTAATGGGTGACCTCCCTGAAAGCTGAGGTTTATCGCCAGAATGCCCCAGTCACGGTATTCATGCAGGGCTCCGATAAAACGATCCGTATTGGTGAACGCCGAATCCGGTGATTTCCACTTCCCGTAACCCGCCATACCGTTTTCGGGGTGGGAGCCGTCATCGTCCCACCAGGATACCTGCCCGAGGGTGTCATCAAAGGTAGCATTCACCGTGCGTACGTTAAACAGGCACCCCTCGACACTTCCCCGGCCACTGTAGGTGAACGTGTTGTTGATCAGGATCCGCGATTTCTCAAAGCTTATGACGGTATTTGGCATGCCTTCATTCTCCTGTATGCAGCACCATGAAGATTGTAAAGTTTGCCGACCCTTTTTGCTTACCCAACAGCATCAAAGAGGGTTTGAAGAAATTTTTTCTGAACCTCATCCAAGTGTGCATTATCAGCCCTGCTGGTTCGCAGGGCTATCAGATCCAGAGACGGCACCATAAAGGCCCAACTGAGGCCCGATCCATATATCCTGAACATATCTTTGGGGTACCGGACTCCAAATCGCCCGTCTTCGTTTGATTGGAAATTGGGATACTCGGAAGCGGTAGAAAGACGGCTCATCCATTGGGCAGGTACTACCTGCTGGTCTTCCCATCTGCCGTTCCGTAGGAGCAAGTAGGCAAAGCGGCCGTAGTCACGGGGCGTCATTCTCAAGCCGCCGGCGGCGTGCCACTTCATCTTGGCGTTTTCCTTACCCACAGACCATTCATTCGCCGGTTGGAAATAGTCTATTCCGGAGAATCCAATAGGCTCCAAGAATCGTTCCCAGAGAAACTCGTGAGCCGGCTTTCCGATCAAATGAGGTATGACCAGACCTAGGTGTTGAAATCCAATGCTGGTGTAGGTATTTCCTGCAAACTGCTCCGGACGGCCCGGCTCATAGTAGAGAGATCTGGTCTCATTGTACTTGGGCTCTTTGCCTAAAACCCAGAGGGAAAAATTTTTGTCCTGCTGGTAACGTCCCGCCTCTTCAGATTCGGGACAAAGCCCGGAGCAATGCTTAAAGATATGGCTAAAGGTTATCTCACTCTTACGAGGGTCAGACAAGGGTAAGCCCTCAGGAAGCCAACTCGGATCGTACACCTTGCTTTCAAGATCGATCTTAAAGGGGAGGCGACCCTTTTTGCATTCTTCAAAGATGATTCCCAGACAAACCATTGCAAAAGATTTTCCGTTTGAAGCCAGGTATTGAAGGAATGTATCTGATTTATCACCCTCGTACCACTCTCCAACAATCCATCCGTTTTTGATGACCATGACTCCCTTGTGTTCACTGTAAGGCTTCCAGTTTGTCTTGTTGGGAACAGAAAGATTGTACGCACCGAACTCTTCCAGCCTCTCCTTATCCATACCCAGTGAACGGACAAAGTCTGGATCGACGTTTTTACGCCATCCCCCATTTTTTTTCGGAGGGGGAAAATAGTCGATCGATTTACTATTATTCTCAACCATCTACTAACAGCTCCACCTTTCTTACTGAAAAATTGTCATTCCCGGAGAACACCAGAAAACAGGTCCTACCGTCGGAGCTCATCCATTTGGTTGGAAAGCATGCCAACTCTCCAGGACCCACATCCCATTTCTCCGTAAAGTAAACCGTGGTCCAGGGGCCCCAGGCCTCGGGCGCGTCGTACACCGCGAATCCTCCCTCAAAGCGTGTATCTTCACCGGTATCGCGTAACTGCTGCCACCAGAGGTACCTCTCTAATCCCTTGTTGTAACTGATACTGGAGCGGCAACATCTACCGGGATTGGAAAAAACGGATCCCCTCTCAGAGATATCGGTCGTCCAAATCGGAAGGCCGCCAGGATCAAGCTCCTTGAAAAACTCATAGGCGGAGCGTTCTTTAATCATGTCTTTTGGAGTTCGCGCCAATACAAAGCGATCAGCGACATCGTAGGCGCTGGGATCATCGTGGGAGACCAAATACACATAATTGTCCCTGGCACCGCTGTAATCTTTGCCGAAATTGATAAAGGCCGGATGGCCCAGCTCTTCGAATTTCCAGTTACACCACTGCCAGCTCTTGGCATAGTCCGTCGACCATGCAAGCTGAGAGTGATGGCCGTTGTTGTCCGCGTTCCTGACCCACAGGTACAACTCGCCGTTCACCATCAGCATGCTGCTCGCCTTCTTTCCTTTTTTTCCGTAACCGGGATTCTCTGCGTTTGATCGGATGTTGAGGGAGGTGATTCCTGTCCCTGGGTCTCCCATAACAACACCGAAGCCCAGACCCAGTTTGACAGGAACCATCGGATCGAATCCCTGTCCATCCCCGTAAGCCGTATACAGGTTGTTGTCGTCCGCCCATGTTACAGGCCAGTTGTCACTCCCATCCCTGGTCTTTCCTCCCGATGCGAGCCTAACAATGCTGGAAGCAGGGGCCCACCTCACACCTTTGATCACCGGGCTTTCCGGGCAGGGTGGTCTCCTGATCAGGCTTTCCATCACTGGATTGAAGATATATTTTTCCAAACTGCCCCAGAAGTTCTCGACCTGCCTTCCATTTCCCAGGACATCGCCGTTACGCACAACGATCAAGTCGCAGCCTGGCACGACCAGAAGAACCCTCTGACCTGAACCGGCACCGGCAAACGCATCAGTTGGAACCCTCGGCCAGACGGCGTCGCAGTTTACATACCATGCCAATCCCGAAGCGGGTTGTGGATTCTGGGCGGTTCTATCCGGCAGAGCAGTACCGGCAAAGGTGAGAGCCTCCCTCACTCGCGCCGGGCTTATGAGCTGCCTGCCCTCCCACACGCCGTTATTGAGCATCAATCGTCCGATCCGCGCCGTTGCCCGGGGTGTAAACATGCCCCCGCCCCAGTTGGCCACGAGGGGCAGGCCATCCACTTCGTAGGTCTCGCCGTAGCCCACCGACCAGTGCTCGTCTGAAATGCCGAGGGGTTTCATAATTCTTTCACTCAGAAGCGTACGAATGTCCTTGCAGGGGCTTTCCTTCAGGCTCGCCGTCACAGCGTAGGCGAGCATGGCCATGCCCGGATTACTGTAGTGGTAAGCCGTACCCGGCTCGAAGATGACAGGCGCCTGGTCTCTTGAGATCGTAAAGGGATCCCGGTACTGCTGCAGGATTTGATGCCTGTCCAGCTTTTCCTCCGGTTTTCCATACAGCAGAATGCTCAGCTTCCAGAACTCCCCCTTCCACCCTGTGAGCTCCTCATGGGGAACCCCCGCTATATTCGCATCCTCAATCCCCGAAGAGTGAGTGGCCAGGTGGCGAATCGTGATTTTCGACTTCTCGGGATGGTCCCTCCACTGCGGAACATAGGTGCATGCAGGATCGTCCGGAGAAATCAGCCTGTCATCCCTGGCAAGCATCAGAGACATTCCGCCGACGAGGGCTTTGGCCAATGAAGCGGTCCCGTGTTTCTTCTTGGCATGCCACCCCTGAGCGTAACTCTCGAAAATTATCCTGTCATTCCGGATCACCAGAAAGGTCCTGGTCTGCCTCGACTTCAAATCCTCCCACACAGACTGGAGCCTTTCAGGATCCATGCCTACACTCTCAGGAGATGTCATCTGCCATTCAAATGAGGTTTCCATTATATACAACGTCTTGAGAAAGAGAAGGGGGCCGTTCCCCCCTCTCCATGGAACGATCCTACTTCAGCTTGGCGTATTCTTCGCCATACTCCTGTATAATTTTATCACCGCCCAACTTACGCCACTGAGCTACCGCCTTTTTCCATCCGGCCATATCGATAGCACCCATGATGTATTTTGTTTTTGCGTCTTCTATGATTTTGTCGAGCTCGGATCCTTTTTCAGTGTAGGTATCGGATATCAAAGGCTCAGCCGGGTTATGTATAACGTACGGTTCGTTTTCAATGTACATTCTATTCACTTTTATCCTGTCCTCATCCGAAATATCAGGAATGACGTGTTCGCTGTTATCATGATAAATCTGGCCTAGATGATTGGCAGAATACATGAACAGCTCATACTGCTCTCGTGTCCTCACCCTATTCCCGTCTTTCACCTCGAAATGAGGCCCTTCGATACCCCAGCGGTGTAGATTCTGCATATCCGGATCAGCGGTTTTATCGACAAAGTCGAGAAGCCGTTTCAGCCTTTCCTCTGTTTTAACGGAGGTCTTTGGAAACATAAACACACCGTTATAGCCCTTTGTGGCCTGTATCCTCTGGCCCTTGGGACCATCGATCAGCTGAACAAGATCGAGCTTTGCATTTTTATCGATGTCCTGAACCTGCCTGACCCTGACTATGCTGTCTATAACAGTAATGGCAATCCCTGCCCTGCCTTTTCTGAAATTCTCGTAGAATTGCTCTCGCTTGGTTATGGCAAAATCCTGATTGATGAGCTTCTCATCGTAGAGGCGTTTCATCCAATTTAGTGCATCAATGTATGCGTCGGTCATATGAGCCGGCGTGAATTTACCGCCTTCGACCTCCCATTCGCTGGGTCCGCCAAACCAGGGCAAAATGATTTCAAAAGTCTGTTGACCGGCGAATCTCTCTCGTTCTGTGACTCCGAAGGTATCTTGCTTCCCGTTTCCATCGGGATCCTTGTACGTAAATGCCCAGGCCATTTTGTAGACATCGTCGGTTGTCTTTGGCATGGCCATTCCCAGCTTGTCCAGCCAGTCTTTTCTCAGAATGATCCCGGCTCTGGCAAGGGTACGCCATCGCCAGATACCGTATACCTTTCCGTCCACCGAAATGTTGTTATTTACAGCTTTGCTCTTTTTTGCCAAATTGGGGTACTGGTCTAAAAGGGAACCCACTTCCCAGAACATTCCCGCCCGAACCGCCTGCACAACTGATGGCTCTTTTTGCAGCCGTACCATCATTATCTCAGGAAGATCTCCGGAAGCAATCGTTACGTTTACCTTCTCCTGATAGGCCGCCTGAGGAATCCATGAAATTTCAAGTTTTGTTTTAGTATACTCTTCGAGTATTTTCTGAAGCGGATTGTCTTCCAAATTGGGATCCGCCGGATACAGGATATTCATCATGGTGATGGTCGTGGCTTCCTCTGAAGCAGCCTTTTCCGGCTGCCCTGATGCCCAAATGATCGTGCCAACAACGATAAGCAACAAAATACATTTGACAATTTTCATGTCTCTCTCCTCTCCTCTATGTGATTTTCGTTTTGCTAACTCATTTTACCTCGAAGGTGGTTCTCTCGGCATTCTATCCATACTCCTTCTAACTCTTTAGCTCTGCATTCACTAATTCCCTACGGCTCATCCTTTGACCGAACCCAATAAAATACCCTTGGTGAAGTGTTTCTGCAGAAAAGGATACACACACAGAATTGGAAGCGTTGCAATAAGAATTGTCGCCATTTTTACGCTCTCAGCCGGTATCCTCGAAACCGCTTCATCCAGGTCTTCCAACTCTCCTACACCTCCCTGGGCCAGTATGACAACCTGTCGTAAGATAACCTGAATGGGCCATTGTCTAGGATGATTCAGATATAGGATCGCCTCAAAAAATGCATTCCAATGGGCCACGGCATAGAATATGGCAAAAGTTGCAAGGGCCGGTTTAGATAGAGGCAAGATTATACGTGCCAGGATTGTCAGATCGTTGGCCCCGTCCATCTTAGCAGAATCTTCTAAGCTTTGAGGAAGCTGTTGAAAGAAATTCTTTAAAATGATCAGGTAGAAGGCGCTGATCGCTCTTGGAACCATCAAAGACCAATGTGTGTTCATCATCCCGACGGCCCTGATGACCAGGTAGGTGGGAATAATGCCGCCATTGAACAGGATCGTAAATACAATGAGAAACATTATTGTACGGCGGGCGAACAGGTTCCGATGTGCCAGTGCGTAAGCCATTGATACGGTAAAACACAGGTTAATCAGCGTTCCAACCGTGGTAATATACAGGCTTATAGCCAGACCCCTGGGAATGGTGTTTGTTGTGAAAATGAATTGAAGAGTCTCCAGGGATAATTTGGATGGTATTAAGATAAAATCCTTCTTAAGATACTCCTCCGGTGAGGTAAAAGCGCCGGATATAATGTGCAAAAAGGGAAGGAACGACACGATTGCAATGAGAGACAGAACTGAGATGTTCAGAGCATCGGCGAGTCTACTTTTCTTTCTTGCAGCCAGTTTCAAAAGATTCCTTCTTCGCCCATTCTTTTCGCCAGGCGGTTTGTGATATAGATCAAAATCAAGCCGACAGACGATTTAAAGAACCCAACGGCAGCACTGTAGCTGAACTGCCCGCCTGTGATTCCTATTGAATAAACATACGTATCAAAGACTTCACCGACATCGCGTGTGAGAGGATTCAGCATGAGAAAGATCTGCTGGAAACCGGTATTTAAGAATCGACCCAGTCTTATCAGCAGAAGTATAACAATAGTGCTTCGCAGGGAAGGCAGAGTAATGTGAAACAGCTGATGCCATCTGTTGGCCCCGTCAATGCTGGCAGCTTCGTAAAGCTGCGGGTCAATACCCGAAAGGGTTGCCAGCAGTATAATCGTTCCCCATCCCGTTTCTTTCCATATAACCTGGAAAACAATAATAGGCCGGAATAAGCTCGGGTTTAGCAGAAAATTTATCTTTTCGAGACCCAATGAGGTAAGAAATTGATTGACGATTCCATTTGTTGTGAACAGGATATACGTAATTCCGACCACCACGACCCACGAGATGAAATGGGGTATATAGATCACTGTTTGCACTAATCGTTTATAGAATAAGTTACCGACTTCATTCAGCATGAGGGCGATGGCAATTGGGAAAGGAAAGAAAAAAACAAGATTGTACAAACCAATAAGCATGGTGTTCCTGAAAAGCATCCAAAACACATGCCCTGAGAAGAGCCTGTTGAAATGTTTCGCACCTACCCACGCGCTTCGGAAGAATCCTAGAAAGGGCTGAAAATCTTTGAATGCAATCAAAATTCCTAGCATTGGCAGGTATTTGAAGAGGAAAAAATAGAGCAGGCCCGGTAGAAGAAGAAGGTAGAGCCAGCGATCCCGAATAATGACAGATATCGGCCTTTGTTTCATTTTTAGTGCAGAAGAACAAATATTGGATAAAATCTTAATGTATGTCTCTATCCTTGTCAACAATTCACCTTTCTTTTTTTTGCTCTTTATTGTATTTTCTATTCTTTTTATTTAAGATAGTCCCATGAACGGCTACGAAAGAAAAATAAAGATAATCCATTTCTTGAAATCAGAAGAAAATGTCCGGATCAACGATCTGGCGGAGAGTTTCGGCGTGACAAAGGTGACGATAAGGTCGGATCTGGATGATCTGGAAAAGAGGGGCCTGTTGATAAGAACCCACGGGGGAGCCGTCATTGCTGAAAACCAACATCTCGTAAGACTGGTAGAAAAAACAATCCATGAAAGACCAAAAGAAAAGGAGGCCATCGCAAAACTAGCGTCCACCCTCGTTGAGCCCGATTCCACCGTGCTGATCGATTCAGGAAGCACCACCTCCTATCTTGCACGGTATATCAAGGGCAAAAGATTGACGGTGATAACAAACTCCCTTATCGTGCTCCAACAGCTGTCAGTATCCGATTCCATCGAGCTGCTCGTTCCCGGGGGTGCATTAAGGAAGCCTTCGATGGCGTTGATCGGCCACATTTCAAGGACATTCTTCGAGCATATCAACGCCGATCTTGTTTTCCTGGGAGCCACCAGCTTCTCTTTGGAGAAAGGAATGAGCTGCACGAATCTCGTAGAAGCGCAAACAAAGCGAAATATGATCAGATGCGGGCTGAATGTCTGCCTCTTGGTTGACTCTTCCAAAGCCAACAGGGTTTCCATGGCCCACATCTGTGACTGGGATGACATCGATATCCTGATTACCGATTCCATAGATCCAGAGTATGAAAAGGGCTTAAAA
>SDBT01015977.1_pt1 | contig 11908 bp, 11 predicted proteins | sample 2277101 | NCBI WGS metagenome assembly SDBT01 (sample SAMN10404973, study PRJNA504765) | marine sediment metagenome | isolation source: marine sediment core GS10_PC15, 103 cmbsf | place: Arctic Ocean: Southern Knipovich Ridge | collected 2010
ATTGAGCACTACGCGAAATTTACTCGAAAGTTTAAATCTACGAAGGAATATGAAATTGCCGATATTATCGCTGGACGGATAAATCATCAATATGATTTAAACATGAGTAAAAATGAAACAGTGAATATTGCAGTTAGGATCATGGGGACAAAAAGTCGGCAGTCTTTATTAGTTGGCGATATCGATACAAACACAATTCTAACTGATAGCGAGATGAAAAAAATCATTTTCGAAATGATCTCAGAAGCATCTAAGTTGCTTCATCCAATCCTAAGTATCGACCCAAAGTTATTCAAGGGTTTGATGGTTCATTTAAAACCTGCGATAAACCGATTGACTTTTAATTTACCAATTAGAAATTTCCTGCTGGATGAAATACGGGAGCAATTCCCTTATATTTTTATGGTATCGGAAAAATGTGCAGCCATCCTGGAATCCAAGCTGGGCTGCCAGATACCTGAAGAGGAAATTGGGTATCTTGCTATGCATCTGGGTGCTGCAATGGAGCGGTTGAGAACATTTTCATCGTATAAAAAGAAAACTTTAATTGTTTGTGGAGGGGGATGCGCAACGGCATGGATGTTAATTTCCAGAGTTCAAGCAGAGTTTCCTGAAATTGATGTTGTTGAGGTCAGCTCTATGCTGGAACTTACACAGGAAAAACTCAATGCAATTGGCGTCGATTTCATCATCACAACAGTCCCTATAGAAAATACGGATACCCCAACTGTTCTCGTGAATCCTCTGCTGAATGATGCTGATAAAGATCAAATCCGGAAAATTCTGATCACTAGTAATAAACAATTAAACAATAAGGGCAAGTTCAACCATGAGTTGGGGTTTTCAATCCAAACTTTGCTCTCAGAAGAAAACATCCAAACAAGGATAAAAGCAAATTCGTGGCAGAATGCTGTGAATATAACTTGTCAGCCGTTAATTAAGAACGGTGCAATTGAGAAAAAGTATCAAACGGCAATAAAAAGGTTACTAATTAAACACGGACCATATATGGTCCTTTCGCGAGAAGTGGTTTTGCTGCATGCAATGATCGGACACGGCGTGAATCAGTTATGCATGGGTCTCACAACTTTCTCCCCTTCGGTCAAGTTTGGGCATAAGAGTAATGATCCAGTTTCAGTAGCGATTGTTTTTGGTACTGTAAACAGCCATTCCCACCTCAAAGCTCTTTCCCAAATAAGCAAACTATTAGGGGAGAATGCTTTTATCCAATCTTTGAAAATACAAAAATCCAGCAAAGACGTTTTGAGTCTTATTGATAAAACACTTCAAAATATAGTTTAGTTAGTAAAGAATCCTTGATTTGCTTTATGCAAAGGATTATTACAACAAATTATTGATTTCAAACCCAAGATTCTATAAAATTATATTAGGATATTCTGCGATTTTAAATAAAAGTTGTCATACGCGTAAAAACACTACCTATTAAAATTTTTACATTACTCATTTATATCTATTCTTCTTTATATGAAAGGAAAAGAAAATGGCAAAAAGTAAACGAGTTAATATATTAACGGTTTGTGGGGTTGGAAGCGGAAGTAGTCTGATTCTTCGCATGTATGTTGAAGATGTGTTAGAAGAGTTTGGTATTCGCTATAGAGTCCAGGCAGGGCAGGTCAGCGAAGCACGGGGTTCAAAAGCAGATTTCATTTTATGTTCACATGAATTTTTAAGTGTTACCGAAGGCGCATCTTCTCCAGTTCTCCCGATCAAAAGCTTCACTGACAAAGATGAACTACGGACTACATTAAAACCAATACTAATTGAATTAGGATTCCTTGAGGAATAAAGATGAACGACTATAAGAAAAAGGAGGTTCTTATGAAATTGATTTGATTTCGAAAATCTCGAAATCAAAAAAAAGAGGATTATTAAAAAATAAAATCTATTAGTGAAAGGAAAGTTAATTATGAATGCATTAAATCTTATTATGAAGGATATTGTTGGAACCCCCGCGGTGTTAATTGCCCTCATCGCCACACTGGGTTTGATCCTGCAAAAAAAATCTTTCAGTGACATCCTTGCCGGTGGAGTGAAGACAGCAGCTGGCTACCTAATTTTCACGGGTGGTGCTGGTGTGGTTGTCGGTGTTTTGCTTTTCCTAGGACCAACAATCCAAGCCGCATTTGGGTTAACCGCACCAGTGGCAGCCTCAAGTGGAATGGGTTACGACACATTCCTTGAAACATGGGGCGGTTATGCAACCGTATCTGTGGCACTTGGTTTTGCCGTAAACTTACTGCTTGCAAGAATTACCCCATGGAAATATGTTTACCTGACGGGTCACTTGATGATTGTTGGCGCAGAAGTTGTGATGGCAGGTTTGTTGGCGACATATGCAGATATTAGCCCGACAACCGCAATCATTACCACTGGTATTGTCCTTGGTTTATACTGGACTATACAACCCGCAATCATGAATAAGTTCATGAGGGGCGTAACCGGAAATGCTGAACTGGCATATGGACATACTTCCGGGATCGGAGTCTGGCTGGCGGCTTACTTTGGTAAGTTTGTAGGTAAACCTGAAGATAGCACTGAAGATGTTGAATTGCCGGAATCGCTTGAACTTTTCAAGGATACAGTGGTTTCCTTATCACTGGTGCTAGGCATCTTCGTTGTTATTGTCGCTTTGTTCGCAGGCCCAGCGGTGGTTGGAGAATATTCTGGTGGTAAAAACTATATAATATTTGCGTTGATGGAAGGTTTTAAATTCGGAGCTGGAATTTCTATCGTACTGTACGGCGTCCGTCTGATTATTGGCGAATTGGTACCTGCGTTCCGCGGTGTTTCCAAAGTCCTCGTACCTGGCGCAATACCCGCTCTGGACTGCCCAATCGTTTATCCCTATGCACCAACAGCTGTAGTGATCGGCTTCCTTTCCTGCTTTGCAGGGTTCTTAGTTAGCATGTTCATTATTGGTGGTGCGGGTTGGGGTGTGGTTATCCCGAACATGATCCCGATATTCTTCCCAGGTGGTGCTGCTGGCGTTTACGGCAACAGCACTGGCGGGTGGAAAGGTGCAATTCTTGGCGGAGTGATCATGGGCGTGCTGCTGGCATTCGGACAGTTAGTGGTTGGAAATGCTTTAGCAACATCAGTTCCTTACCAGGCGCTGCGCGCAGACCCAGATACACACGCATTACCCTTACTCGGAACAGCTTTAGGAAACATACTCAAGGGTCTTGGTCTGTAGAAAATCAAATTAATCTCGAAAGTGGGATAGAGCCTGGTAAACAGGCTCTATCCCGTATTATTAAATGAGAGGTGGATCAATGAGTGCAGAAAATTATCTTTCGGAAGTTAAGAAACTTATCGATAAAATAGAAAAAACGCAGATGGAATCAATCCATCAAGTTGCCAAACTCGTTTCAGATGCAATTATGAAAGACAATCTTGTCTTTATTTTTGGTGCTGGCCATTCGAACATTCTCGCAATTGAGTGCTTTGCGAGAGCCGGCGGACTCGGAAATATGCAGCCGATGCTGGATGCCGGATTGGATTATGGCTCCGGTGCCAGGAGACAGAGTGGCTTTGAAAGGCTACCTGGGTACGCAAAATGCATGGTTAATGATTATGATATTCAGGCCGGGGATGTGGTTATCATTATTTCAAACTCTGGTAGAAATCCAGTTCCCGTGCAAATGGCATTGGAGGTAAAGAAATTGGGTGCCATTGTTGTTGGATTGACATCTATTGCTCATTCAGAAAGCGTCACATCCAACGACCCCTCTGGCAAGAAACTTCTTGAGATTGCAGATGTGGTAATTGACAATGGATGTCCTGCTGGCGATGCGTTGGTTAAATTATCAGGCCTGGAGCCCAGGGTTGGACCTGGTTCAACGGTGGCAGGAGCGACAATCCTCAACGCAATCGTAACCCAGGCCGCAAAAAACGTCCTGGATAGCGGCAACCATCCCCCAGTCGCATTCAGCGGAAATTTACCGGAAGCGAAAGAATACAATAAAAAATATAATAGCATTCGAAAAAAATTCTCGCGAAAAATGAGACATCGATAAGATGACATCTAATAATAAGAATTCGCTTATAAGCATGCTTTCGCGGAAGACTATTGCGCTTGGTGTTGATGTAAACGATTGGGAAAGTGCGGTAAAAGCAGGAGGGAAATTGTTAGTAGAAGCCGGATTGGTGGAAGAGCGTTATGTCGATGCAATGATCGATACTATGAAATCACTTGGCCCCTATTCAGTCATCGCTCCGGGAGTAGCATTACCCCATGCCCGACCTGAAGATGGTGTCCATGAACCTTGTATGAGCCTGATCACATTAAAAAATCCAATTAACTTTGGCAACAAGAACAATGATCCAGTTAAATTGGTCGTTTCATTTGGCACAACTGATAACACTTCACACGTTAAAGCAATAATGAGATTAGCACGGATATTAGGAGACCCGGATAAACTGGAGATTTTGAAAAATGCCGAAACAGTTGAAATTGTTGAAAAAATAATTGCCCAGCCAATCTAAAAAGTGGCTTTGATTGAAATCTAAATAAACAGGAAGAACAATGCTAAAAAGGAAAATCGCAATTGTCTCAAAGCGAATTATTACTCCCTTGCAAGATAAACGTGATGGTGTCGTTTTAATTGACGGAAAAAAAATATTAGCTGTGGGAAATCAACAGAATATTCAAATTCCCGAAAATTATCACGTTATCGATGTGGGAGAAAAAATCATATCGCCGGGGTTCATTGATATTCACAACCATGGGGGTATGGGATTTATGGTTGCATTCGATGGAGAAAAAGCTGTTGAAATAAATGCGAACCGCTTGGTTGAAACCGGATGCACAAGCTGGCTTCCAACTGTAAATACGCTTCACAGTCTTACTCAAATTATCAACTACATAAAGAAGAACACAGACGGTACGGAAGTTGTTGGTATTCACATGGAAGGACCTTTTCTTACCCCAAAAAACATCAAAGGCATTCAAGGAATCGATCTTGGATTAGAAACACCTTCAGTTGAAAGATTCTTGGAATTCGTGGAAGCTGCACAAGGATTTCTGAAGATTATGGGAATATCTGTTGAACTACCTAATGCTGACCAAATAATCATGGAAATGCGAAAAAAGGGAATCGTTCCGGCAATTGCCCACTCAACGAAAGCCACATATGAGGATTTTATGCATGGTGTTGAAATGGGCATACGCCATGTTACCCATACATATAATGTAATGACAGGTTTTCATCATCGAAAACCCGGTGTCGTTGGCGGTGCCTTAACTTGCGATCAGGTGACAAATGAATTGATTTCTGATGGTGTGCATGTTTCACCTGTTGCTATGGATGTCCTGATTCGGTGTAAGGGGGTTGATAATATTTGCGTTATTACGGATAATACGGCTGTAGCCGGTTTACCGGATGGTGAATATGAGCTACAGGGCAGAAAGATAATAAAGAAAGATGGGGTAACAAGATATAGAAATTCTACTTCCGACATGGATCACACAATGGCGGGAAGCGAATGGCCGATTAACCATAATGTCAAAGTGCTTATAGACGAAGTTGGAATAAACATTTCTGAAGCGATCCAAATGGCAACTTTAAACCCAGCAAAAGTTATCGGCGCCGACAAAGTCAAAGGGAGTATTGAGCCAGGAAAAGACGCGGATATCATTGTTGTAGACGAAGATATGAACGTATATCTTACATTGGTGAAAGGAAAGCTTTGCCATAATGCAATTGGAGCGATGGCTGATTGTTTTGATTGAATTATTAATCTGGAAAAATGAAAAATAAAAGATTGATCAGGAATATCAGATGGCTAGGACACGCAGGTTTCTTTATAAAAGAAACCCCAAGTGTTTATATTGATCCGTACAATTTGGCCTTTCCGGATATTAGCAATTTGATATTGATCACTCAGGATCATGAGCAGCACTGTTCACCTGATGACATAAAATGGTTGCGCAAAGGCTCGACTGTGATTGTAGCGCCCGAAAAATGTGCGAAAAAATTTGAGGGTGATATCCGGTCTATCAAAGCTGGTGATGTTTTGGAAATAAAAGGTGCAAAAATAAAAGTATTACCTGCTTACAATGAAAGCGATCCCGGGTTTCAGCAGGAAAGTGGTGGCGTAGGATATCATATAACCTTTCCAAACGGCCTTCGAATTTACCACACAGGTGAAACGGGCTTGATCAAAGAGATGAAACACGGGATGGCGGATATTGTATTAATCTCAATTGGGGAACATGCAACTATCAATGCTTCACAAGCCGCGGAAATAATTAATCGAATTGAACCCAGAGTTGCAATCCCCATGCATTGGGAGAAGAATCAAGCATCGAAAGAAGAGATAGATATCTTTAAATCTCTATGCAAGGTGGATGTTGAAATTTTGCACCCCAAACGTTAAAAAGCATAATGAGAATTTTCAATTAAATATTAGTCTTCTATCCAGTTTATTCGCAAACCGCAGATAAAATCCTCTTTATTAGTAAGAAAGGAACTCACATGGATTACGTTGATGCGTATTTCAAAGAAGCCAAAAAGATATTGTCTCTGATTAAGCAATTTGAAAAAGAAAAGATCTTTCAGGTAGCAAAATTACTCAGTGCTTCTATTATTGACGGAAAAATCGCACATATTTTTGGTACTGGTCATTCTGAGATGGCTTGTAAAGAAGTGTTTTCGAGAGCAGGAAGTTTATCCTGCATACGAATTGTTGGCGTCCATTATGAACTGGAAAAATTTGAACGAATAGAGGGCATGGCTGCTATTATATTGAGGGATTATGAAATTCAAAAAGGTGAAATCATATTCGTAATTTCATCTTCTGGGATTAATGCAATGCCCGTTGAGACAGCTATGATCGCCAAGGAAAGAGAGGCAGTTGTGATCGCGATATCATCGCTCGAACATTCCAAACTAGTGAAACCGCGCCACTCAAGTGGAAAAAAACTATATGAAATTGCTGATATAGTCATCGATACGCATGTTCCAGCAGGTGATGCCGCTGTTCAACTGCCTGGTTTGGCAATGAAAGTTGGTCCTGTATCTTCATTGGCAAATGTTTCTATCATGAATTCCATTATCGTTGAAACCACTGCAAGAATCATTAATAAGAATGCTACTCCTCCGATTCGAATCAGTCGGAATATGCCGGGTGGTGATGAAAACAATCGGAAATTCAAAACAATCTATGGTTCGAGGATTCCCGAATTGAAGCTCTGAAGTATCTATAAAGAAATTTCGATTGTCTGGTGGAGGCGCAGGAGTAGATTAAAGTTATAAATAAAATAAACACACGTAAGAGAGTTTGATTAGATTTTGCTAAGTCACTATTCTACAGGTTTTTGTTATTGTAGATATGATTTATTAAATAAATCGGGATGGGTGGACTTGTACCGCCGAACTCTGTGTACCAAGCGCAGCGTGTTTCTATCTGCGCTACACTCCGGAGCCTAGAGTATAATCGCATCATATCTCAATCATCAAAAAAGAGGAGTATTATTTTCAAGAGTGAAGGTATATTCAGCCTGCGTGGAAAGATACGCGTTGACCTTGTGCAGCGTTTCTGGCAGACGTTCGGCTTCGTTGAAAGCAGGGATTATGATGGATAAAAAAGGTTTTTTCATGCATACAGCCACTTGCTTGGATATAAGATAATTGTATCAATTTTCTGATTGAGCGGTTATTGAGTGGACAGACAAGGCTCAACCCAGGCATCCAACTCGCGGTTCTTGAAGATGCTGGAGTAACCATTTGCGATTGCAGTGGAACAAAAAGCAGCAGTACTGCTGAATTTATCTGTATATTCAACTTGGAAAACGGTTTTTCCTTGCTCAATGAAAGGCATAAAATCCGTGCACTCACTGTATACAGCGCAGTCTTCAATGATGGCAAAGTCGAAGTGATCCACCAGATCAGCAACCTGTTGATTGTTGTTCTTCAAGCCGATAGATAAGCTGTGCAAATGAGCCTGTTCGCTGAGCCAGATATTATAAGCAAGCTGGTCCTGAGCGGTAATGGAGAAACCAGTATCCTCCTGGAATCCATTGATGTTATCGGGTTCAATTCCATCACAGCCCTTGCTGGCAGCTAAGTCAAAGCGGGCGCTAATGAGACTTCTGAAACTTTCATAATTACTGATATCAAGCCAGTACTCCCCATCCCAACCGATATATTTATTACCGATAACATCGGTGGGAAAATTATCCGCGTCGGGGCGGTATTTCTCCCAGGCACCAACATTGATATAGCAGATGACCTTTTTGCCAGCTTCGTGGAGGGAAACAATAGTTTCATGCGGTGTCTCAAAAAGATCGAGCTCGAACACATCTGCTTCAGTGGATAGGTCAGGGGGATAATCAGATAGCTGCAATTGAAAGCTGTCAGAGGGAGAAGGAGACCAATAGGCAGGTAAGGAGTTCGCGGACGTGATGATAGGAGCGATAGGTGAGGTAGGTGTAATCTCTACCAGCGTGGAGACGCAGGCGGAGAGCATAGTTATTAATAAAACAATTACACGCAAGAGAGATTGATTGGATTTACCCACGCCACTATTTACTGAGTTTTTCTATTGAGAATATGATTTTAATAAAAAGTCGGGGTGGGCGGACTTGAACCGCCGACCTCTGCGTCCCAAACGCAGCGCGCTATCCAACTGCGCTACACCCCGGCGCCTAGAGTATAATCGTATCATGCCCCAACCGTCAAGGAAGGGTATTTTTTTCAAGAACGAAGGGATATTCAGCGTGCACGGTAAAAGGCAGATACTCATTCAAACAGCAGAAATCGTTTTTTTAAGTGCAATGCTGGCTGGCTGTGTCCCGCTTGCAGCAAAGCCAACCCCGACGGTCTTCACCCCGGTGGTCACTCCCCAGGCAACATATTTAACCTCAACGACATCGCCGATAGAGCCCACACTAACACAACTAACGAACGTGCAGTGCATGGATAGTGGGCAGGTGAAACGTTATCTGATCGATTCTGTGCAGATGAACGGGGAACAGTATTTCAGCGTGTATTTTCCACCGTGCTATTCCGAAGCGAAATCGGGTGGGTACCCGGTGCTGTACGCACTGCATGGACAGAATTTCAATGATGAGATGTGGACGGATCTGGGGGCGGTGGAAACTGCGGATGCATTGATTCTCAGTGGCACGACAGAACCTTTCCTGATAGTGATGCCGTTTGAGGAGTTCTTTTTCCGAAAAGAAGAAGGGAATAGTTTCCCGCGGGCTCTGACTGAGGAGATCATTCCATGGGTTGAAGGATCTCTTAATGTTTGTGCTGAGAAAGTATGCCGGGCGATTGGTGGAATATCTCGTGGAGCTTCTTGGGCTATACGCATTGGATTAGCAGAATGGGATTTCTTCGGCTCGATTGGTGCGCACAGCCCGCCAACCTTCCGCGGGGATATCAGCAACCTACCAGAGTGGCTGGAGGAGATTTCACACGGTGAAGAACCGCGCATTTACTTGGATACAGGGCGCTTTGACCCAGAAGTAAAGAATGCTTACCGTTTAGAGAATGTACTCAATGAGAAAGGTATCCCTCACGAATGGCACCTGAATGAGGGCTATCACAACGAAACGTACTGGGAGGAACAGATGGAGGCCTATTTATGCTGGTATGCTGCGGCGTGGGAGCAAGCAAGATGAAGCGTACGGCGTTGATCTGGTTGACTGCGTTGTTGCTCGCGGGATGCACAGAGGCGGCGAAAAATATTACTGATGAAAATGCGAACATGCAGGCAACCTTAACAGCCGTTCCGGCAGTATCACCCACGGCGGTACCTGAGGGCTGCACGGACTCGAGCGGGCGATTCGAGTTTATAGAAGTTCCTTCGGATCTGATGAATTATCCACTAGAAGCACGGGTGTACCTGCCGCCGTGCTATGACACGGAACTTGAAACGGAATATCCGGTGCTGTATTTCCTGCATGGGCAGAGTTTCACAGATGATCAGTGGGACCGGTTGGGGGCAGACGAAACTCTGGACGCGATAGTCAGGGCTGGTGAGTATGAACCGTTCATCATCGTGATGCCAAAGGAAACCAATTACATGAACAACCAGTGGGATTCAAAATACGGACCTTCACTAGCGGAAGAGCTGGTACCTTGGATGGACGCTCAATATCGGACGATTATGGGTAGGGCAGGACGGGCGATTGGGGGTTTGTCACGCGGGGCCGCATGGGCTATGCGTACAGGAATGATCTACTGGGAGACATTCAGTGCCATCGGCTGTCATTCCTTCGCGCCATTTCGTGGAGATTTCAATGAAGCACCATTCTGGTTCAAGGAAATTCCGGAGGAAGACCTGCCACGCATCTACATTGATATGGGCGCCCTGGATGTGAACCTGGACGCCGCGAACGTATTTGAAACACGCCTGACAAAGTACCGCATCCCTCATGAGTGGCACATTTTTCCCGGCACGCATAACGAAAAATACTGGTCAGCGCATGTGGGTGATTACCTGAGATGGTACGCGGAAGGGTGGGAGTAGCAGAGTGGGTCTTTCGGCTTGATATAATTACGCGCATGAGCCTAACATTTGAAGAAGTTGAACACATCGCCCTGCTGGCAAGGCTGGACCTGAGCATGGAGGAAAAGCAGCGCTACCAGCAGCAGTTATCCGATATTTTGGAGTATGTTGCCCAACTACAAAAATTAGATACCAGGGACATCTCACCTACCTCCAGCCTTCTGCTTCCCCGATCACGGCTGCGCGTGGATTTGGCCAAAGAAGGACTCACACAGGAGCGCGCGTTGGAAAATGCGCCAGATTTGGAAGCAGACCAATTTAAGGTGCCGCCGGTGCTGGGATGAGCGAAATGACTAAACTGACAGATTTGACGGTCAAAGAATCAATGGAAGCACTAATAAATGGGCAGGTATCCAGCCGAGAACTGACCGAAGCGTTTTTAGATCGCATTTCTGCGCATGAAGCGAAGATTCATGCGTTCATTACAACCACTCCGGAAATGGCTCTGGAGATGGCGGATAGTGCTGATGACAAACGCGTTCGGTTGAAGAAAATGGGTGAATCAGTACCACCTCTTCTTGGACTGCCGTTGGCGATTAAAGATGTACTGTGCGTGGATGGCGTGCGGGCGACATGCGGATCAAAAATTCTGGAACAATTCAAGCCGCCCTTCAACGCAACAGCTGTAGCGAAACTGTTGGATGCGGGCATTGTTGTGCTGGGCAAAACGAATACGGATGAGTTTGCGATGGGCTCATCGACAGAGAATTCCGCTTATGGCGTAACCCATAATCCCTGGAATGTAGATCGCGTTCCGGGCGGCTCGAGCGGAGGATCTGCGGCCGCGGTAGCTGCTAAATTCTCGCCAGCCGCATTAGGAACGGACACTGGCGGCAGCGTACGCCAGCCAGCTTCATTTTGTGGAGTAACAGGCATCAAACCCACCTATGGGCGCGTTTCGCGATACGGGTTGATCGCGTATGGATCCTCATTGGATACTGTGGGTGTGCTAGCGCGGACAGCGGAGGATGTGGAAACCATATTCCGACTGACTGCTGGACTTGATGATCGCGATGCAACGACGATTGATATACCAGTAGCCGATGCTGCCTGCCGGGACGGCGCAGATATCAAAGGGCTGCGGATTGGTGTACCGAAAGAATATTTCATTAAAGGCATCCAACTGGATGTAGAACAGTCCGTACGGGCAGCGATCGAAACATTCCGTGAGCTAGGTGCAGAGATCATTGATATTTCCCTGCCGCACACAGAATACGCGCTGCCGGTTTATTATTTAATCGCTCCTGCGGAAGCATCCGCAAACCTGGCACGCTTTGATGGTGTGCGCTTTGGACTGCGCGCGTCGGATGAGAATATGATGCAGATGTTTACCGAATCACGCGGGGCAGGGTTCGGACCGGAAGTCAAG
>SDBT01015978.1_pt1 | contig 11908 bp, 13 predicted proteins | sample 2277101 | NCBI WGS metagenome assembly SDBT01 (sample SAMN10404973, study PRJNA504765) | marine sediment metagenome | isolation source: marine sediment core GS10_PC15, 103 cmbsf | place: Arctic Ocean: Southern Knipovich Ridge | collected 2010
CACCGTGGTCGACTACAACCGAGCCAAGACGCCCCCACCGACGGGGCTGGCCTGCGTAATCCTCGAAACCTGGGCTGCCAAACCCCGGGATAAACGTGACGGCCTCTTCCGCGAGATCAGGATTTGGCTTGCAACGGGCAAGCTGGAACCGGAGCCGGAACCGCCCATGGCCGAAGGCGGCTTTCTGGACGAAATCCGCGATCTGTAAATGGAAGATTTCGGGGGTTGATGCAGTAAACGCCCGACGCTGGCCGGGGGAAGGCGGCCCATGGGGTATAGGTGATGGCGTGTGGGGGGCCGCGTTTTCGGTGTGCTTCTGGCGCGCGGGCGCGCGAGGGGCTCTTACACGCCTGGAAGGCAGCCGTTCATTTCTCGATCGCGACGGAGTACCGGCAGGACCTATCGGCATCCCGCGCTGCCGGGGCTAGCCGACGCACTGGCCAGGGAGTTACACGGGGAGAAAGCCGTCTTCAATTTCGACGGCAGATCACCACCCGACGTGCTGCTGGACGTTCGGCTGATGCTCGAAAAAAAAGGGCTGAAGTGGCGACGCACGGCAACGGCCGAAGAGTAGTCGGCAGTAGCGGGCACACGTCCAGGATTCGCCGTCTTCTGGCGGCTAGGACGGCTTGCTTGGGGGTTCCTGCAACTACCCTGTTGTCCGAACCGCTGGCCGCCATGTTGCCCAGTCTCTCCCAGTTCTACGCCTCCCATTTCCTCGACCGCACCGCCTCTACCACGGCTTTCGGGCTGATGTGGTCTAAGTACCTGGCAGTCGTCGCAATGCTGGCGTGGCCGAGTTGCTTGCTAATGATACCTACGTCGATGCCTTCTGTCCGCATCTCGGCCGCCCCGGTGTGGCGCAGCCCATGCGGGTGGACACGTTTGTCGATACCCGCCTTGCGGCCCAGTCGGGCAAACAGGCTTCGACAATAGCCGGACGATAGCCGGCGGCCCTTCAATGTACAGAAAAGCGGATGCCGACCGTTGAGTCTAAGGGCCTTGCGCTTCTCCAGCCAGACAGTCACCACGGCCAGCGCCCCGTCGTCGATGCCGACCGTCCGGGCCCGGTTGCCCTTGCCGTGTAGGATGCGAATCGTGCCGGCGTTGCGGTCGACGTCCGTGGGCTTCAGCGCTAACGCTTCCGATACTCGCAACTGCCCGCGGTAGAGCACGACAATCAACGCCCGGTTGCGGATGCCGGTCGGGGCCCGTTTCGAGCAGGCCGCCATCAGGGCGCGAACCTCGTCGGGAGTGAGGATCTCCGGCGGCAGTTTTCGGCCCCGGTTCCAGGGTGCGCGGGAGTTATTCGTTTCAGCCACGGCGATGGGCCTTTCTGGGGTGTTCAGTGGCGCTTTGGATAGAAAGCGATACTCTATTTCGGGGTTTGGGAGTGTCACGCGCAAAAGCGCTACTATTCGGCCGTTTCGGGGTTACCGTTGTGAGTCGAGTAAACGCCTATTCTGGGCTGCCTGAAAAAATGGCTCCCCAACATCGAACCAGTGATCCCGGAGCGTAGGATAGGCGTCCTGCAATCCCCAGCCGCCATGGCAGAAGTCACGGATTGCCAACAGCTTGGCATAACCCAGCTTTGCGTAACTGATCGCCCGGGACTTCAACACCCAGTCTGCCTTGCGGCGGGTGTCGGCGGATAAGGCCGCGATTCTGGCGGATCGGTCAATCTCGATGGTCTTGTTTCCGCTGCAACAGAAACAAACGCCGTTTGCAATGTGAGCAAAGGCCCCGATATAGCCGGCGCCGTCGCATTTTGGGCAAGGCACGGTTTCCGTGGCCATGGCCTAGCCCTCCACCGTTACGGGGTCGAGGTACGGTCGGAAACGAGCGTTGATACACTGCCCGCCCATGGGGTGATTCTGCGGCGCGTAGTCGTGGCTGGCCACAATGTCCAGGTACACGCGACACCGCCGGGAATCACCCGCAAAGCCCTCTATCGGCTTTGCATCCGCCGGCCGGTGGCGGTGGCGGAATTGATGAACGCAGACCGTAATCGGCAACAGCGAGCCGATAGCGGGCCGGTCAATGTGAGTCGTGCCCATGTACTGCCAACATTCGTTGGTTTCGGGGCACCGCTCGGAATAGTCGCCGCTGGCGGCTTTCAGGTTCTCCCACATCACGGCCCATTCCGGGGAGTCGTGGGGGACCATAGTAAAATCGGACATTGCGTTTTCTCCAAACTGTAGGGAAACGGATCGTAAACTGCCCCGGCTTGCGTGGCCCCCGTAGGGGCCGAGTAGGCTTTCGGCCGTTACTCGGCCAGTTCGCCGGACTCGATGACTTGCAGCATCCGGCGGAAGTTGTTGCGGCACTGCTTTGCAAGCCGGACGTAGGATTCCAGGGGCTTGCCGTTTAGGTTCTCTTTCTCCGCTATTTCACGGGCCCTTGTGGCAAAGGCTTCGGCCAGCCCGCGCCGGGCAAGTGGTAGCTCGACGCAACGGGACAACAGCGGGTGGGAATCCTCCACGCCCTCGAAGAGCGTTTCCTGCCCCTCGACCGTGGTTGTGAAGAGCCAGACGACATGCCCGGGGATTCGCTCCAGCGTGGTCAGTAGTTGTCGGACGACCGCCCGATTCAGGCCGTGGGCTTCGTTGATGATATAGGCCCGGCCGGGTTTGTCGCCTATGCCGTAGCACGCCGACTGCCGTTCGATCTCCCGGACACGCGCGGCCGATAGGTCGGTTGCGTCGACCTCTTCGATGCACCACTCCGAAGCTATCTCGGCTGCGAGAATCCTGGAAAGGGTCGTTTTTCCGCTACCCGAAACACCGGCAAACCAAAATGCCCGGCCGGCCAGCCCGCGCTTGCGCAGCCGGGCAATCTTGGCAATCACCTTGTCTTGTCCGACCACGTCGTCAAACGACTTCGGACGATACACTTCACACAATGGGCCCGTGGCGGTTCGCGGGGACACGTCAAATAGAGTCTGCATGGTCTCACCTCTTGATACGGGGACTTAGATTGACACTCACCGGGCGCGCGCCGGCCTGCCCTCACGGCGCGTGACCCGGGGAGTGTCTTTAGGTCCCCGCCGCAACGACCGCGCCACTGGCCGCCTCTGCCGTGTCGAGAATCAACGCCACGCAATCGCAAGTGCGCTTCAAGAGCCGTTGGCAAGCCTGCACGGGGTCAAGCTTTGCTTTCTCGGCGTACCTCTTGACATACTCCCAACAGCCCCCGCGATCCGATTCGCTATTGTGGCCGAGAATTTCCAAGAGAATGGCCCCGCCCAATTCGGCCACAACCTCATTATCCGGTTGCTGGCCGGGTGCCCGGGTGATTGTCCGTGCCCGATCGTCGGCCGCGTGAACTAGCTCATGTGCCCAGGTAGACAGATTCTTGACGCCCAGGGCAATCGCGGTGGTGTCGCCGTATCGATAGCTCCCCAGCCGGCCACTACCCTTACCGTTGAAGCAATCGACACTCACTCCCCACGATTCGGCCACGTCACGCAACGGCAGCGATTCGAGCCAAGCAACCGTTTCAGGGTCGGGACCGGGCAACGGGTCGCCCTCTGTATCCTCCAAGCGGAACACGGGGGCGCTTGTGAACCCGTAGATTGCGGCCTTTTCTTCGCCTGTTTCCTTATCCTCGAATTTGCGGATACAGGGGCAGAGGATGGGAAACGACTTCGAGCCCTTCTTGACGTGGCGCCCGACCGTTTCCCATTGTCGATAGCCCCGGGCGTCACCGGTCCCGGATAGTGCGGCCAATAGCTGGTTACTCCAAGACCATCGGCGGCAAGGAACATCATCCTTGCGATTGACAAAGATGGGGGCGAGTGCTTTCGGCAGATTTTCCGACCGAAAAGCTTCCAGAATGAGGGTGGCGGCAGACTCCGCCTTGCGGTAGAATTTCATTGTCCGAATCTCCTTAGTAGGTTCGGGCCACGGCCCCGGGTGTTTCAGCACCGCGGGGCCACTTTTGTTTGCCGACAAACGACAATGTTTGTCAGCGTTCACCTATGAGTATACAGCGATTCCCGAAAAAGTAAATAGGGTATCGGCAGAAAATCTTTCGGGCTGCAATCAATTCGTTTCTTGCGCGCCCCCATACATCACGGCCGTACAGTGAACGAGTGTCTTCACAGTCGCGGTAAACGATTGGCAAACAGCAGACAAACAGCGGGGCAACAAGGCGGCAACAGCAGGGTGAGCATGTCAAAGCGTGATAATACGGCCTTGTTTGGGTGCTGTTGTGACCCTGTTTAGCAGCAGTGAGAGCAGCGGATGTGCAGTGTAGGAGGCGTGGGACCCCTATTCATTCCGCCGTTTTGGCCCCGAACCCGACCCCTTCGAGTGGCCGGGTACCGTAGTTATCACTGTCTGTGTGCTTTTCAAATTCCACGTCTTACTCTATAATGAGCGAGCCCCGGCAGTGTGGTGCTACCGGGGCTCTGAACACAACGCTACCAAGAAGGAGTAGCGTGACATGACAGAGCGAGTTGAAAAACAACGAGTGATGACTCTGCTGAGAAGGGCAGGCCTTTGGGCGGAAGCCGACATGTATCGTGGGGAAGTACGGCAGCGGCTACGTGAGGACGGGAAGGGCAAACAGGAGGCCGTTGCGGGGGCGTGGGACGAGATGGCGAACAAGTACGTGCCACTTGCTGAGCAAGCAATGCCAGCCTTCCAGACGATCTTGCCCGACGGCGCGGAGTGTTTCGACGATGTCGTGGACCCGGAATATGGTGAGACGGACCCAGCGCATCGGATGCGCGACGCCTACGTGTGGATCCTGGCGGAGTTTCATCGGATCGTTTCCGACCACGAGAACGGCTGCGTCCTGGACCTTCGACGGGCAAGCACACCGCCCCCGGTTGGCCTTGCCCTTTCCATTGCGCAGGCCTGGGCTGCGAAACCTTGCCAGCGGCGGGACGGCCTATTCCGGGAGGCCAGGCAGTGCCTCGCTGCGGTGCAGTCGCCTGAGCCTGAACCACCCGAAGACGAGGGCGGCTTTCTGGATACTGAGGGCGGCTTTCTGGACGAAATCTGTTAATGAAAGATTGACGATGGCCGGGGGAAAGGGGGCCATGGGTCGGGTGACGGTGTTTCTTCTGCTGTTTGCTTTGAGGAGGTGGGCCCGCCGTCAACATCGGACGTGGAGACACTCGCCGGACTGCTGACCGCCGACAATGCCGACGTGGGCTACTGGGCTGCGACTCTTCTCGGGAGACTCGGTTCGGATGCAGTAGTGGCAGTCCCGGCCCTGGCAACGGCAGTTGCGGAATCTAGGCACCGAGTAGTCCGACAGCGGGCGGCATGGGCACTGGGCAAGATCGGATCACCGGCGATCGAGGCGGTTGGCGCCCTGAAACAGGCTGCTATCATGGACCGTATGGTGAATTCCCCGCTGCAAACCTTGTTGCAAACTGCCAAGGAGTGCCACGATCTTCTTGACGCGGAGGACATTCCCCATGTTGTCATCGGGGGGCTTGCCGTCTGCCTGCACGGGTATGAGCGGAGTTCTCGCGACGTTGATTTGCTCGTGCGCCGCCAAGATTGGGATAGGATTCGGACGGCGCTCACATCCAAAAGATTTACGAAGAAGACAAGGACAGAGTTTCTCAGCCCCGAGGGCGTGAAAGTAGGCTTTCGTTGCGAGGGCGGGGATCCAGAGAAGCACGAAGCGTATTTGCCTGATCCTGCAAACGCCGAGTTTCTCACGATGTTTGACGATTTGCCGGGGATGCCGGTGTATGGCGATTTAGTTGAGTTGATAAGACACAAGCTTGAGTGTGCGGTTATGGGGCAACGCAGGGGGGGACGCTGGGCGAAGCGATCGAAGAAGCACTTCAAGGACGTTGTGGGCTTGATCGTGAGCAACGACCTGTTGCCGTGAGTATTGAGATAATGATCCTCGCTCAAGCTAAGACATGGCCTGCACCGTTGCTGGAGTATCTCGCATCGGAGCGCGAGAGGCTGTTGGCACACGTACAGTGCGAACGTGAGGCCGAGGCCGCGTACCGCGCTGACATTCGGATGGCAGAGAGGCCGCCGAACCCATACCGGGCGGCGCGAATGGACGCCGAGCAGATGGCCATTGAATTGCTGCAATCCACCACTCTTCGAGGGTGGCATTGCACACGACTCACGAAGAACGAAGTAGAGCACATTACCGCCCACGGAATTCAGCCGCCAAACCTGCAAATTCTCCAGGGCCGAATCCGACGAGTGCAAGCTGATGGCATGCTCGAAGACGACATCGCACAGCGACTGATGGACGAGAACAACGCGGACGACAGTAGCCGCAAGGGCGTGATCTGGTTTTGTTTCTACGAGCCACGATTCGACGATCAGTCGGGAACCGAGCGGTTGTTTCAACACTGGGGCGGCGAGGCCCTCTATCGTTTACACAGATGTGACGCACGCACAGGCAAGGCCCTGCGATCGATCGGCCGCCCATGTTTGATCGAGGCTGACGTGCCGGTCTCATCGTTCGGCCGCTACACATACCTTGGCAAACAGGTCGTTTGTCGCTACCTGCTCGACCACGGCTGCGACACTGGCGAAGACTGGAAGCATGACGACAGGACGCACGAGCCACTCCCAGCATCGAACATTGTGCGATTGGTCTTTCACGGTGAACGGGAGTTCGCCGCACTCACCGGCTGTGATTTGTGGTCTCCCCCACTGGGTAGCTGATGTTTGGCGGATGGATGGGGAGTAATTGAAGACGGGGCCTGATTGCCCATCCAGCCTCACCCCCCGATGATCGCACTCGCCGGCAACCGCTTCCATGCAGAGTGGACGAGGCGTTGAGTGACAGCGTTTCCCTTTGACCTTAGCGATGGTCGTTCCCTTAGCGTCGACTGCCCGCTGCTCGGCCGGGGTAAATGACTCGTAGTCGGGTTGGTAACTTCCTGCCAATTCACTGGTTGCGCCGTTTGCACCGCGCAAGGAACGCATTCTGATTTGGCTCGCCTGTGCAGCTTCGATACTTCGGCCGATCACCGAAGCGCGCACGAAGGACCGCCGTCGCTTAGGAGAGCATTGTTCGTTGCCGGGGAGTTCTGGCTGGCCCAGATTTTCTTCAGCTAGGGCCTGCAAGAAGAGACAAGTCAGTCGAGACAATCGAAGCCGATCGAAGCGAAACACCGTGTCAACGCGGTTCCGGATGTGGAACAGGCAACGCCTCGACCTGCGGTGGAAGTGGCGGATCGTCCGACTGGGACGCGCTCAGGAGCCGAACGTAGTTGCCCAACCGCTTGTGCGTGGTCGGGAAGGCCGGCATTCTGGCAATCACCCCATACTTGGGATCATGGCTGATTGCGTCGAACCGTTTCAGGACGTCGACTAGGCGCCCCAACTCCGGTTCTCTGCTTGGCCCAGTGCCGGGAGGAGATGGGACTTGCTGCTGACTGTCGGATCGCCCAACAAAGACCTCTTCGGGTAGCTGCAGGTGTCGCGCCCATCTGCGGCCGTCGTCGAGACGCAACAGTTCTCGCTCAAGGTTCGTGGCACTTTTTTCTAGTCGTCGCCGGTCACGCTGCAAAGGGGGAGAAATCAGCTCTTTGAGAACGATATAGACCATCCGAAAACCCGACAGTGAACTGACCGACTGATAATGCTGCGTCGCGATTGTTTGTTCGTACTGCGCCAGTATCTCGCGTAGTTGATTTACCGTCTGGAGATCCGGTGCCCTCGCGCCCTGTTCCGCCCCTGTCTCGCGCAACCGGGAAGTCTGCAAGTACCCTTTCCAACTGCTCGCCTTGGCGCTTTGCCCCAACTGCTCGTCCAAACGAATCGTCCCTGAGTCGAGCATCCGCCATAGGGCGGCCCAGTCGGCCAGCGCCGGATCGGCGAGGGTGGGCTGCTGTCCGTGCGCGACCGACGCCCCGTCCGGAATGAGGATCTCCGAGTGCGGCGGATGAGCGACGTATCTACGCCCCGGCGCGTTGACATCGGTAAACGGCGCGCGCACAGAGGTTCGACCATCGGGGGCAACGTAAACCCGTACAAAGGGAGCCCGTACTCGCACGCTCCCGCCGGGACCCACTCGCACGATCTGGCCGGTCGCGACACTGTCCGGCAACCAAGTTAGCCAACACAAGAGTAATGCACACGTCCACGACCATCGCATGATATCGTTCCTCGGCAATTGAGATGCGGCCAGTCCAAAGACCGTTCGGAGATTGTTGTCATGCTACCGAAACTCGCCCCCCAAGGCAAGCCTCGCCGCCTAGGAAAGGATCTTGACTTGTGTGCTGGCACAGCTATCACGGAGTAGCATCCGGGGCCAAGAGCCAGCGACCGTTTCGTGCGTTCGGTCGATCATACCGAAGCATCTTGGCCATTTCTCTTTGGCTGCGTCGGTGGGGCCGATTGTGCCAAGCGAAGCTTGGGAAAGGAGGATGAGATGTAACGAAGCAGATCTGAAGCCTTTCATCGGAACCCTGCCGGTAGAAAGCCCGTCCGGTAGCGCCTGACCAGCGGCCGGAGGCGAGTCTTGCGTGGTGGCGGGGTAACCCGTTCCGTCCATGCACAACCGGTTGTGTCAACCGGTCGGGCAGACGCCAATGGAGGAACCACGCCAAGGGAACCGTCAGCACGAAATACTCGGTTAGGTGCTCGAATTCGAGGATCTGATGCGGAACACCAGCCCAGTAGGCGGTCAACCGTCCTGCAGGAACGGTGACCTTCTGCCCGCCTATTCGGTATACTATCCTTCCGCCCTCCAGTAGGCTAAACTTGATTTTGTTGTGCTGGTCGGAATGCGACATCGTCGTCGGCGTCCAGCGCACACAACTGAATCCATACGGCGAGAAATCGGGGCGGGTTGGATCGAAGCGGACCATGACCTTAGTATCCCGCAAGAACTCTTCCAGTTCACGGTAGAAAATCGGGAATCATTGTGAGAGAATGAAGACCTAGGAGATTGCAGATGTCCCAAACCGAGCCGGCATCAGTCAAGGCCGTCGCGATGACCGCCCCGGGCACAATGGAGATGCGGAGCTATCCCTATCCGCAGTTGGACCGCGATTCCGCGATTCTCAAGGTCGAGATGACGGGGGTTTGCGGTACGGACAAGCATATTTTCAAGGGGGAAGCCGGTCGGATACGGGGCAAGTCGATCTTCCCCTACATCGGCGGACACGAGGTCATCGGCACCATCGTCGAGATCGGCGAGAACGCGGCGCAAACGATGGATTTCGACCATCAGCCGTTGAAGCCCGGCGACCGGGTAGCGCTCGCGGTGGAAGTGAACTGCGGCAAATGCTGGTACTGCAGGCATCACTACAACAACACGACCTGCGAGAATCAGGTCATGGCCTACGGCATCCATCCCAACGCGGACACGGCTCCGTATCTCCGTGGCGGGTTTGCGGAGTACATGTATATCATGCCGGGCACCTCGCTGTTCAAGGTTCCCGAGGAGTTGCCGACGGACGTGGCGGTCTTTGTGGAGGAGTTCGCCGTCGCGTACCACTGCCTGGCCAGGGCGACCCAACCCTTTGCGGCAGTGAACGAAGGCTTCGGGCCGGGCGGTTCGGTTGCCGTGCTTGGCAACGGGCCTTTGGGAATACTGCAAGGCATCATGGCCAGCATTCACGGGGCCGGGCTCCGCATCGCTACGGATCTCGCCGATCTCAGGCTCGAGAAGGCCAAGGAATTGTACGCCGATGTTATCATCAACGCCTCGCAGACGTCGGCCGAGGAGAGGATTGAGCAAGCGCGAGAGATTACCGAAGGAGTCGGGCCGGATCTGGTGATCGAATCGGCCGGGGAGCCCGAGGTCTTCATCGAGGCGCTCGAGATGGTGCGCAAGGGCGGGACCGTCATCGAGGTTGGCAACTGGGTGGATACGGGGAAGACCGTGCCGCTGAACGTGATGCAACATATCGCGTCCAAGAACGTCCACATCCACTCGGTCTTTCATTGCGGGACCAACTGGCGCCCCGTTTTGAAGATCATGCAGCAGCACGGGGCACACTATCCGTTCGCCTCTCTGATATCGCACAGGATGAACCTCGACGAACTGGCGGCCAAGATGGAGATCGTGACGAATCCGAACGAGTGCGTCAAGGTTGAGGTCGTGCCTCACGCGAATTGATCCGTCAAGAGGCCTGTTATCTAAGAGAGGGTCATGAAACGCACCAGGTTGTTGAACAGCGAACTGAGCTATGAGGTCAGCCGGATAGGGCATACGGCTTCCATTACTCTGTGTGATGCCGGGCTGCCAATTCCCGGGGTCGTCAAGCGTATCGACCTCGCTATCGAACGCGGGTATCCTTCCTTTATCAGAACGCTGGACGTGTTGTTGAGCGAAATGTTGGTGGAGGAGGTCGTCGTTGCCAGCGAGATCGACGCGAAGAATCCCGGTGTTTTCCAGGAGATGATGGAGGTGTTCCGGGCTCACGAGATGGAGCCTATCGTAAAGCGAGTTCCGCACGAGGAGTTCAAGGAGCTAACCCGGTCGAGCGAGGTGATCGTTCGGACCGGCGAATGCACCCCGTATGCGAACGTCATTCTGAAATCCGGGGTGGTGTTCTAAGGGGCGACGCAGAAACAATGTCGCCTTTCGCTCCGCGAAAGAACGTACTTTCGCGGGGCGAAAGGCGACTATACCCCGAAGTAATTTCTGAGCCACCCCTAACCATCGAAGACGAGGCCAAGCCCATGAATCGAACCTCCTTTCAAATGATGTCCCCGTTGATCTTCCTGGTGTTCATCCCGCTGGCCGGTTGCGGAGACGGTTCTCCCGCCACTCCGGCTGGGACGCCAAGAATGGCCATAATCATCTCGACCCTGAACAACCCTTGGTTCGTCGTGCTGGGAGAAACGGCACGCGACCGAGCCATTGAATTGGGATATGAGGCGACGCTGTTCGATTCTCAGAACGACACCGCCAAGGAAGCCGACCATTTCGACAATGTCATCGCTGCGGGATACTCCGCGATTCTGTTCAATCCTACCGATGCGGACGGCTCCGTCGCCAACGTTCTGCGCGCCAAAGACGCGGGTATTCCGGTCTTCTGCATCGACCGCGAAATCAACTCCACCGATGCCGCGACCGCGCAACTGCTCTCGGATAACTACTCGGGGGCCGTTGCCCTCGGGCAATATTTCGTGAAGCAAGTCGGCGAAGAGGGCAAATACGTCGAACTGCTGGGACTGGTCGGCGATAACAACACGTGGAACCGGTCCAAAGGATTTCACAGCGTCGTCGACCGCTACGAAGGCTTAGAAATGGTCGCCCAACAGTCCGCAGACTTTGATCGCAACAAAGCCTTGGAGGTGACGGAGTCCATTCTGCAATCGCACGATGATATCGACGCCATTTTCTGTGGCAATGACGCGATGGCGATGGGAGCCTATCAAGCCCTGTTGGGAGCCGGCAAAGCGGAACAGGTACAGGTGTTTGGCTACGACGGGGCCGAGGATGTTGTAAGATCCATTGCGGAGGGCAAAATCGTCGCGACGGTCATGCAGTATCCTAAGCTGATGGCTCGCACCGCGGCCGAATACGCGGACGAGTACATCCGAAACGACAAACGAGATTTTCAGCAGAAGATACCGGTAAACGTCGATCTGGTGTCGGCAGAGAACATCGACAAGTTCACGGCCTACGGAAAGAAGGACTAACCGTGTCACGCCGGAGAGTAATCATCTGGTGCAGCGGTGCAATTGGGGCCGCGGTCCTCTGTTGTTTCTTCCCGCCTTTTCGGATCGAGCCGATCGATGATGACGGCAACGCACGCCAGTCTCCCGCAGATGTAGTTGCCTCTGTCAACGTGACTGACTACGCAGACGAGTTCTGGAACGATCGGCTACGCGATGCGTTCGGCAAGGCCGTTGACATCGAGGAACTCTTCGAGGCCGTCGACCGCGATCCGCGGCAAGCTCGAAGCAAGTTTGGGCGGCAGGTTGGACTCGGCGGGGCATGTTTCTTC
>SDBT01015981.1_pt1 | contig 11907 bp, 10 predicted proteins | sample 2277101 | NCBI WGS metagenome assembly SDBT01 (sample SAMN10404973, study PRJNA504765) | marine sediment metagenome | isolation source: marine sediment core GS10_PC15, 103 cmbsf | place: Arctic Ocean: Southern Knipovich Ridge | collected 2010
TTTGTCAACCTCCCGAATCAAATCATTTATAATCTAACCCAAATCTGATATGATACTCTCTGACTAGATTAGAAAGTAGGGAGGAAAGGATGAAACCCGCTTTTGATCTAAGGATAGGACGTTTGACAGAGGGTGAGTCCTCTTATAAGATGTTTGATAAGTGGGAAGGAATGATTTAATCTTTCCTTGTGGGGGATGCTGAGAAACTAACCTAAAAAGGATAAGAATGCCCACCTTCTCTGACTAATTTGAAAAGAAAGATTGATGAGAGAGTTTATTCATCTTCACACCCACAGTGATTATAGCCTTCTGGATGGAGCCTGCTCCATTTCCCGGCTGGTTAATCAGGCCTATCGATTCGATATGCCTGCTCTGGCTCTGACCGACCATGGAAATCTTTTTGGGGCTATAGATTTCTATACCAAGGCCAGAAAGAGAGGAATAAAGCCCATCATTGGCTGCGAACTATATGTAGCTCCCACCTCTCGTTTTAAGAAAAGGAAAAAGAAGGAAGAAAAGGCAGCCTACCACCTCACCCTCCTGGCCAAAGATAAGCAGGGCTATTCCAATTTGATGGAATTGGCTAGCTGTGGTTACCTGGAAGGTTTCTATTATAGCCCGCGGGTGGACAAGGATATCCTCTCCCAGAAAGGAGAGGGTCTGGTGGTTCTCTCTGGTTGCATGAAAAGTGAAATCGCCTCGCTCCTCATTCGGGATGATCTGGAGAGGGCCAAGAAGGTCTGCCTGTTTTATCGGGAGCTATTCGGGGAGGATTTTTATCTGGAGCTTCAATGGCATGGCTTGGAGGAACAAAAAACAATTAATCAAGTTCTGATTGAGCTATCCAAAGAACTCTCCATTCCGCTGGTGGCCACCAATGATGTCCATTATCTCACTAGGGAAGATGCCAGGGCTCAGGATGTTCTTCTGTGTATCCAAACAGGAAAAACCCTGGAAGATAAGGATCGCCTGCATCTTTCCTCTTCTGATTTTTATTTTCGCTCCTTTGAGGAAATGAATGAGCTTTTCTCCCATATCCCTGAAGCTCTTTCCAATTCTAAGGTTATTGCTGATAAATGCATCCTGAAGATAGAACTGGGCAAGACCTATCTTCCCATTTATCAAACACCCCCCGGCTATGATTTTGATGAATATCTGAGGAAGCTCTGTGAAGAAAGGCTGCCTCATCGCTACCCTGAGGTATCTCCCCAGATAAGGGAGAGGATGGAAGATGAGCTTCAGATAATCAGCAAGATGGGATATGCTGGATATTTCCTTATCGTCTGGGATTTTATCAGGTACGCCAAAGAAAGGAAGATACTGGTTGGACCGGGGAGAGGTTCAGTGACAGGAAGTCTGGTGGCCTACATACTTGGAATAACCAATATTGATCCCCTGAACTACGGTCTTTTTTTTGAAAGATTCTTAAATCCGGAAAGAACGGCTATGCCCGATATTGATATTGATATTCAGGACGGGAGAAGGGGGGAGGTCATTGAGTATGTAAGACAAAAATATGGGCAGGAGAATGTCGCTCAGATCATTACTTTTGGAACTATGGCCGCCAGAGCCGCGGTGCGAGATGTAGGAAGGGTACTGGGGATGCCCTATAGCAAAGTGGATCGGATTGCCAAACTCATCCCATTTAATAGGGAACTTAAAATAGCCCTGGAGGAGAGTTCAGAGCTAAAAGAGCTGGTTAAGGAAGACGAAAAAGTAAGAAGCCTTTTTGAAATTGCCCGGAGAATAGAAGGGCTAACCCGCCACGCTTCCACCCATGCAGCGGGAGTGGTCATTGCCCCGGATAAGCTGACAGGCTCCACTCCTCTTTATCGAAGCAGCAAAGATGAGATAACTACTCAGTATGAGATGCATTCTCTGGAAAAAATTGGCCTTTTAAAAATGGACTTTCTTGGTCTAAAGACTTTGAATGTCATTAATCACAGTCTTGAGCTAATCAGGAAGAACAAGGGGAAAGAGCTGGATCTGGAGAGAATCTCTCTGGAAGATAAGCCAACCTATCAGCTTCTTTACCAGGGGGAGGCTCTGGGTGTTTTTCAGGTAGAAAGCCGGGGCATGCAGGATCTTTTGAAGAAACTTAAGCCCCAGAAATTTGAGGATCTCATTGCTCTTTTGGCCCTGTACCGACCAGGACCCTTGCACAGTCGGATGGTGGACGAATTTATTAACCGAAGACATGGCCGTAGCGAAGTCAAATATCTCCATCCTAAACTGGAGCCTATTTTGAAAGAAACCTACGGGGTGATTCTCTATCAGGAACAGGTTATGCAGATTGCCAATCTTCTGGCTGGCTTTAGCCTGGGGGAGGCAGATATATTGAGGAGAGCTATGGGTAAGAAAAAGCCCAAGCTTATGGATGAACAAAAGGAGAAATTCCTTGAGGGAGCTAGCCAGAATGGAATTGAGTCCTCCACGGCCAGACGCATCTTTGAGCTGATGGCCTATTTCGCCGGCTATGGTTTCAACAAGTCTCACTCCACGGGCTATGCTCTTATCGCCTACCAGACAGCTTATTTGAAGGTTAACTATCCCCTGGAGTTTATGGCGGCTCTCCTCGATTCAGAGAGGGAAAACACGGACAAGCTGGCTTTATATATCAATGAGTGCGAAAGGATGGGAATCCCGGTTCTACCTCCCAATATTAGCCGCTCATTGGCTACTTTCAGCGTGGTAGGAGACAGAATAGATTTTGGACTTACAGCGGTAAAAAACGTGGGAGAAGCGGTCATATCCTCCATTATAGAAGAGAGGAGGAGGGGAGGGAGTTTTACCTCTATCTTTGATTTCTGTAAAAGGGTGGACCTGAGGATGGCCAATAAGCGGGTAATGGAGAGTTTGATTCGATGTGGAGCCTTTGACTCTCTGCCTGGCCATCGCTCGCAGAACCTGGCTGTAGTGGATCAAGCTACCGAAGAAGCCTCCCTGGTTCAGCGTGATAGACAGAGGGGACAACTTTCCTTCCTGGAGACTCTGGAGAGTCAGGAGAAAATTTCCCTGAAGGAAAGATTTCCCTCCATAGAGGAGGTTCCTGAAAGGAGAAAGCTCCTCTGGGAAAAAGAACTTTTAGGTATATATGTGAGTGGACATCCCCTGGATCGTTATCGTAAACGAATCACTTATTATCTGGTCAACCCCATTCGGGATGTTCGGACAATGAAGGAAGGGTCCAGAGTGAGAGTTATAGGGGTGATCAATATTCTTACCCTCAAGAAGGATAGGAGGGGGAAGAGAATGGCCTTCCTCAAGCTGGAAGATCTTACCTCAGAGATAGAAGTGGTTGCCTTTTCCCGCCTCTATGAAGAGTCTTCTTCTTACCTTGAAGAGGGTAAGCTTGTGCTACTTAAAGGCCGCTTAGATATGACCATGAACTCTCCCAAAATTGTGGCTGAGAAAATAGTTCCTTTTTCCAAAATTAACGGTTCCAGTCACAAGCTCCATATCAATATTCCAGAGGAAAAGTGGGAAAATGTAGATTTTGGGAGACTGAAGGATATTGTTCACTCTCACAAAGGAAAACATACGCTTTACTTGCATCTCACTGATTCCAAACAACAAAGGGTGACCATTCGCTCAAAGACCATTAAGGTGCGATTTTCCGATGAGCTCATTTCTCAGCTAGAGGATGCATTAGGGGAAGGATGCATATGGTTGAGTGAGGACTAGAAAGAGAGATCTTTGTTAGTGAAGAAGATAAGAGTGCATGTACTCATAAAAGGTAGAGTGCAGGGAGTTTTTTTTAGAGCTGAGACTCGCCGAGAGGCTATCCAGCTCGGAATGAAGGGATGGGTCAGGAATACATGGAGTAGCGATGTAGAAGCAGTTTTTGAAGGGGAAGAGGAAGCCGTCAAAAAAATGATTGCTTGGTGCCGTAAAGGTCCTCCTGTATCCGTAGTGGAGGAGGTGGAAGAGGAATGGGGAAAGTTTCGCGGAGAGTTTGATGCCTTCTCCATTCGCTACTAAAGAAGAACCTACCTCTTGCCTAGGGGCAGGGTGAGGAGATGGGGGAGAGAGGATATAGTATAATCGGGCTTGAGGGAAGGAAGAGCCTTCTTGAGTTCCTTTCTTCCGGTGATTCCTGAGAGAACAAGTACTGTAGTCACACCGGCCCTCTTACCAGCCAGAATATCTGTTTCCAGGCGATCTCCAATGAGGATGCTCTCAGCCAGAGACCAGCCCCTCTTTTTTGCTAGAGTTTCAATTCCAGAGGGGTTGGGTTTGCCCAGAACCAGGGGATTCTTGCCTGTTGAGGCTTCAATAGCCTTGACGATAGACCCGGCAGCAGGGATGGTCCCTATTTCTACAGGGTAGGTTAAGTCTGTATTGGTAGCCAGGAAGTTAGCTCCCTTGACGATAGCCTGGTAGGCGAGGTTGAGTTTAGCAAAGGTGAAATTTCGGTCCATTCCTACCAGAACGGAGTCAATCTCCTCTAAGAGGGAGGTTATTTGAATTCCCGCATCCTTTAGCTCCTGTATTAGACCCGCTTCTCCAATGACGAAAACTTTGCCTTTCTTTCTTTTCTTATCCTGGCTAAGGTAGAGTGCTGCTAGATAGGAGGAAGGAAAAAGTTCTTTGCGCTCTACCTTAATTCCCATCTTAGTAAGTTTTTCTTGGTAGCCGGATCTGGATAAAGTGGAGTTGTTACTGAGGAAGGAGATTTCATTCCCTCTTTGCCTGAGGGAGGTTATGATCTCCTTGGCACCGGGAAGCATTTTTTCCCCACGGTAAATCACTCCGTCCATATCAAAAATATAAAGTCTCAAAGCCTTCTCCCCATTCTTAGCATCTCCAGTTCCTTATTCTTTAGGGGAACTACCTCTAGGTATTTCTTTTCTTTTCTCGATACTCGATAGTACTCTACTCTGGCTCCATCCTCAGGGGCATCGCTGTAGCGGCAGGTAATGGAGGCTGCCTTGAGGAGAGTTTTCTCATCTATCTCTCCTCTTAAGATGCTGATGGGTCCTTGAAAGTTGGCTACCTGAAGACAGAAATCATCTGGGGTAGTTAACTCGAGAAGTCTCCTGTTCTCTTTCTCATTCCTTCCTACTACTAATCTAGAATTTGGTCCCAGACGAAAGTGCCTTCCTGCCTTAAGGAGTTCAATCTCATTGAGATTTATTTTTCCCCGTATCAAAAGATCTTTTAGCTTCTGGGAAAAGATGGGATCGGTAAGGAGGCATCCACCGGCGGGAGTGGGGAATTTTTCTATGCCCATTTCCCTGGCCAGTTTTAGCTGAGGACGGCGGCTTCTTCCTTTGATTTCAAATAGTTTTTCCCGATTTACCCATCCTTTTCTCTCAGGCAAGGTAGGTGGTAGGTTTTTGGCAGTGAGGGGACGAAGAAGGTAATCTCCCCAGCCTGATTCTTCCCCTACTACTTCCAGGGCCCATCTATTCTGGGATTTTGGCCGCTCTCCCAACACTTCCCCGGTGATGAGGAAGGAAGCAGTTACCTTTGGCATAAGGGCTCCTGCCTTTTTTACCATAAGGATGTGGCAGTCAATACAGGGATTTGCTCCTTTTCCAAAACCGTGAGTAGGGGATTTAACCAGAGAAAGAATTTCTTTGGTGATATCTTCTGTGTGGAAAGAAATTCCCAGCTTATGAGCAGCTCGTACGGCTTTATCTGCGGCGAAGAAAGGGGAGGTGAAAGACAGTGCCTCTACCTTGATTCCCTGATCCTGAATGATTTTGGTGGCGAGGATACTGTCCAGGCCTCCCGAGAGTAGACTCAAAGCCTTCATTTTAATTTGTTTATCTGGTCTTTGGTCAGAGCCTTTCTTACTCCATTCTTTGTCTGGGCAGTTACTGTTTCTCTTAATAGATCCCGCGATACTATTTCCATTTTCTCTCCTTGCCGCCCGATGATTTCCCCTACCTGGGGAAGATCTTTCTTTAAATTAAAATAAATAGGATATTCAAAATTCAGGCAGCAACGCAGTCTTCCACAGATCCCCGAGATTTTGGAGGAAGCCAGAGGAAGGTTCTGAAGTCGGGCTGCCTCCAGGCTAACCGAATCCAGTTTTCTCTTTACATTACCCAGAAAGCAAGCACAGCATACTTTTCTTCCACAGATGCCACAGCTTTCTGTGATAACTTGAGGCTCATCTCTTACCCCAATTTGTTGCATCTGAATCCTCATTTTGAATACTACCGCCAAGTCTTTTACCAGAGTTCTGAAATCCACCCTTTGTCTTGCCGTATAGTAAAAGGTGAGCCGGTCGGTACCCAGAGGATATTTGGTGGTTACCAATTTCATGGGTAGGTGGTAATGGGAAATCTTTTCCAGAGCGACTTCAAAGGCTTTCTTCTCCAGTTTCGCTCTTTTTTCAAATTCCAACTTATCCTCAAGGGTGGCTTTCTTCAGGTATCTGGTATGCTCTGGTGGAGCTTCTTGCTGGGTGAGGATAATGAATTTTACCCGGCCTATCCCCATTCCCTCCCTTAGTTTGTATATGCACCAGTCTCCCTTCTGAAAATCCTGCCCCTTGGTAAAAAAATAGGTAATCCTTCCTTTCGGGTAAGTTTCAACACCTACAAAGTTCACCTTTTTTCACCCCCCTTTTCGCCTGTCCCTCTCTTCGGTTATCAAAGACTCAATCTCTTAAGACCGGGGGAGATATTGATTTTTTACTTTACCTGAAGCTGTGTAAAATCAGCAATGCGAGTGAATAGCTTTCCTATTCCATTGAGAAGGGAGAGGCGATTTTCCCTTAGGTTTTCTTCTTCACACATTACCAGAACTTTCTCAAAGAAATCATGGATGGGTTTCCTAAATCTAGAAAGCTTCTCAGAAGCCTCTACGTATTCTTGCTTATCCAGAAGGCTTTCTATTTCTCCTCCAAGCTTTATCCATAGCTCATAGAGCTCTTTTTCCTCTTTTTCCCTCAAGAGGTTCTCTCTCACCATCCCGGACACTCGTATCTTCCGCTGCTGGGCTTGCTTGAGTATGTTGACCAATCTTACAATGGCAATAACTTCATCCTTAAATTCTCTTCTTTGGGAAATTCTTCCCAGAGCTTCTCCCCTTTTTACAGCATCAGTTATGTCAGTAAAACCTATACTAAGTACTGCTTTAATTTCATGGGTTCCTATTCCCTTCTCCTTGAGGATATTTCTTATTCTGATCTCGAAGAACTCCTTGATTTTTGGGATAATTTCTTTATCACTCTCAGTATAGAGCGCTAAAGCCTCCTTAAGGAAATAGTCCAGGTCAATTCGCCATCGGCGGTTCAGAATGATTTCCACTATTCCCTGCAAGTCTCGGCGAAGACCCCAGGGATCCTCGGATCCGGAGGGGATAAATCCTGCCCAGAAGGAGCCTACTACTGTGTCCATCTTGTCAGCCAAAGCCAGAATGGCTCCTTCCAGCGTTTCAGGCAGCTTATCATTGCTGAAGCGGGGGAGCCTATGTTCCGAGATGGCCTTGGCCACTCGGGCATCTTTTCCTGAACGACGGGCATATTCTCCTCCCATAGTTCCCTGGAGGGAGGGAAATTCTTTGACCATCTGGGTCACCAGGTCGGCTTTACATAGATTAGCTGCCTCCATTACTCTATTCCAAAGTTTAATATCTTTATTCTCTACTACTTGGCTGAGGATTTTCTGCGAGAGATCGTGCAATCTCACAGTTTTGTCATAGTAGCTGCCCAATTTCCCCTGTACCACAATTCCTTTAAGCTGAGGAACTCTATCTTCTAAAGGTTTTTTTGTATCCTCAGAGAAGAAGAACTTAGCATCTGTTAGGCGGGCATTGAGAACCCTTCGGTTTCCCTCTATCACCTCCTCCAGATACTCCTTATTTCCTTCCCTTACCCCGGCAAAGTAGGGAAGAATTCTATTCCCATCTGCCAGGGAGAAATGTTTCTGCTGGTCTCTGAGGCACGCTCTCAGTACAGGGATAGGAAGGGACAAAAATTGGGGATCAAACTCTCCCAGGAAAAGAGTGGGATACTCTACCAGATAAACCATTTCCTCCAGAAGTTCCTCATCAAGCAGTATTTTTGCCTGGGGATGATTCTCTCTCAAAGGCATAATCATCTTCTCGAGCTGCTTCAGAATAAGCTTTCTTCGCTCCTCTGGGCTCACGATAACGTACCTTTTTTTCAACTGAGAAAAATATTCCCTGGGGTTTCTAATAGAAAAGGTAGAGGGGGAGAGGTAGGGATGTCCCTTGGTCTTTCGGTCGGAGGAGATACCCGCTAGCTCAAAGTTCACCACCTCTTCTACAAAAAGTGCCAGAAGAGAGCGGATAGGTCTTCCAAAGGAAAAATCTATCTGACCCCATTTCATTGACTTAGGAAAGCTCAAAGATGTAATGAGCTGAACCAAAAGGTGAGGAAGGATCTTTTCCGTCTTTTCTCCCTTGATTTTTCTCTTAAGATAAACGTAATCTCCCTTGGTTAATTTTTCGATCCCTAGATCTTCCTTCTTGGCTCCCTTAGCTTTCAAGTAAGCCTTACCTTCAGGGGTGAGCTGCCCGCTTTGGGTGAAGACTAGGGATCGGGCAGGTCCCATCTCTTTCAGAGTTCTCTCCCTCTGATTCCTTGCCACTCCTTCAACCCATAAGACCAATCTCCTAGAGCTGCCAAAGCTGCTAATCCTCTCATAATCTATATAAGAGGCAGCAAAGAGTTTCTTTCCCTGGACTTTGAGTTGGGTGAGAGTCTCTCCCACGGTCAATGGGGGAAGTTCTTCCACCCCTATTTCTAAAAGGAGGATCTCAGACACAGGATTCCTCTTTATTCAGATAAAGGTGAGCACATTGGTTAGCCAGATAACGTATCCTTTTGATGAATCGCTCTTTCTCCCCCACTCCTAGAGCTCCTCGAGCATCCAACAGGTTGAAAGTATGGGAACATTTAAGAACGTAGTCATAGGCTGGAAGATAAAGCCCGCTTTTGAGCAATCTTTTTGCCTCCTCCTCATAGATCCCGAAAAGTTTTAACTGAGTGGTGGGCTGAACTTCCTCAAAGTTGTAGCGGGAAAATTCTACCTCGGCCTCGTATTGGAGATCTTTGTATCTTACCTCATGATTCCAGCGAAGATCAAATACGTTGTCCACTCTCTGAAGACACATTCCAATTCGCTCTAGCCCGTAGGTGAGTTCCACAGGAATAGGTTTTAGGTCAAAACCTCCCACCTGCTGGAAGTAGGTGAATTGTGTAATTTCCATTCCATCCAGTCTTACCTCCCATCCCACTCCCCATGCTCCCAGAGTAGGGGATTCCCAGTCATCTTCAATAAATTTAATATCGTGGTGCCGTGGGTCAATACCCAGTTTTCTTAAACTTTTGAGATAGATGGACTGGATTTCTTGGGGAGAAGGTTTGATGATAACCTGGTACTGGTAATGAAGTCTTAGCCGGTTGGGGTTCTCTCCGTATCTGCCATCGGCGGGACGGCGAGAAGGCTCCACATAGGCTGCTCTCCAGGGTTTTTTGTCCAGAACCCTGAGGAAGGTAGCCGGATTAAAGGTGCCGGCTCCTTTTTCCACATCATAGGGCTGGAAGATAAGACAGCCTTGCTTTTCCCAGAAATTTTCTAAACTGATAATAATATCTTGAAAATCCACGCTTTATCTCGCTTGAGTCTAAGGCTAAATTCCAATGCTGTTAATTATAGGACCCTTGCGGAGAAAAGTCAAGGAGACATATTAGAAAGTCTGGTCAGGTTGGAAATTACTCCAGAACTTCTCCCAAAGATTTGATTTTATTTTTAGCCTCATCATAACAGAAGGTAGGAACCGGCAATGTGATGAAATCATTGGCCTCTCTTTGGAAATCTTTAAGCTGAGTAGATTCCATGGTGATGCTATTGAGCAGGACCATATCTCTAAATTTTCTAGGGAAATGATACTCTTCAATCTTTTCTAAGACATCTCGATAACCCTCGGCACCACCAGCCCTAATGGCGGCATTCACCTCTCCTAAACCAGAATGGACCATTACTCTCAAGTTCATATTATGATAGGCTTTATCCACTCCTTCTATAAGATTCTGAAAATAATCCCTCCATCTAATTCTTTCTTGAGAGGCCGACAAAGAATCCCAGAAAATCCAGGTACAGGCGACTATAGCAAAGGCGGGAATGCCGTGGGAGATAAAAAGCCAGGGAAAACCGAGATGCACCAGATTATACCATAGATAAAAGGGATGTCTCCACATCCGCTTGCCATAAACAGCCGGTAATTCTCTAAGATAGTAGCTTATAAGAGAGTCTTGTTGTCGGAAAGTGTCTAAAAGAGCATTTTGAATGCGCATTCCTGCGTCATTTAATATGGGAACTCGGAACCAGAGTGAATGAAAAGGTTCCCATATACGAACCCAGTGAGAGATGATAAGAACTTCGTATCTTCCTCCAATTGGACCAAAAAGCGAATTCTTTGTATAGTTGATCTACCTACAATAGGCCGATTCTTCTCTTAAGTTGAAAATTATTTTTTGATGAATTGAATTTCCGATTCAGTTGCTAATTACTGTCAAGGCAAAGGGGAAGAAAGATGAAATTGAGAAAGACAACATTGTTAGCAGTAGTTGGTATGTCTTATATTCTTATATATAGCAACTGCGAGTACCCTTTCCTCAAAGTCAAGTAAAAATCCAGAGGTAAGGCCGAACTTTTTCCCATAGTTGAACCCCTCGAACTAATTTTTCTCAAGCTCTCTCTTGAGATTTCTAGTTCTATAGCTAGGTCCTTTAATCCTGATAATTGTTGAATAATGCACAATTCTGCCTATATAGCATTAGCTAACACACTATCAGTAAAAATTCTGCCCATTGTGCAAAAGTTTTGTTTGTTGTATTTATGAGGGAGCCTTTTTCATAGCGTTTTGAGATAATCTCAAAAAAATCATCCGTGCTGTAATTTGGGAGCTTTTTGAAACCTAACTCATCTAAGATTAAAAGGTCAGGACTTAGATAGTAGCTTACTTTCTGATAATAGCTATTGTCTGCTTGAGAGGCATTCAAATTTTGCAGCATTTCGGAAACTAAAGTAAACAGAACCTTATACTCTTTCATTAAAGCCTTAATACCAATGGATAGGGAAAGATGTGTTTTTCCGGTTCCCGGATTGCCAATAAAGACTATATTCTTCTTCTCTTTAATAAAATTAGCGGTAAGACTGTCATTTATCACTCTTTTATTGATTGAAGGTTGAAAGGAGAAGTCAAAATCTTCGATTCTTTTATGTGCAGGGGACTTAGCTTTAGCATACCTTTTGCGGAAGCTGTTATCTCTGCGGCTGTTGGCTCCATCTTCTCTATATTAAAGCTGATCCAGAAGAAGAGAGATAAGCATTGAAGAAGCGGTAGCAAAACTAATCTTCTCTTCTGGGTAAAATGAGTCAAAAAGCGGTAGATTTTCCCCAAAATAGGGAGAGTCTAAAAGAGAATCAAGAAGAAATTACGCATCTCCTAACTATCTTCTCCAAAAAAAATTTCTACTTGAGAGCAAAATCTAAAAATAGCCTAATTCTTTAGAGCCTCTCCTGGTAGATGGACCAGGACATTTGGGCAGGCAGCAAAAAGAACTTAGGGTTGATTTTTTATCTATATTTTATAGAATAGACCTATATTCTTAGCGCCGGGAAGGCTGAGATGAAAATTAAAGAGAGAAAAGTGGAAGCAGGAAAGCGACCTCGTAAGAGCAGGATTAAAAGATTGGCCAGGAGTTTAATAGGGAGTAATGATTCTCCCGAGAGGATTGCTCGAGGTGTAGCTATCGGGGTTTTCTGGGGGGTTCTGCCCACTTTTGGATTTGCTATTCTCTTCTCGGTGCCCACAGCTTTTCTCTTAAAGGCGAATAGACTCTCCGCTATCCTGGGTACCTTTGTCTCTAATCCTTTGACCGGGTTCTTTATCTGGTCCTTCGGTTACAAAATAGGGCAG
>SDBT01015982.1_pt1 | contig 11906 bp, 18 predicted proteins | sample 2277101 | NCBI WGS metagenome assembly SDBT01 (sample SAMN10404973, study PRJNA504765) | marine sediment metagenome | isolation source: marine sediment core GS10_PC15, 103 cmbsf | place: Arctic Ocean: Southern Knipovich Ridge | collected 2010
ACGAATGAATATGGAAGCTAAAGGAATAGCGAGTTATGATTTGTTACACACATTTGTTGATGATGATACCGATGATGTGATTGATTTTTATTAATTTGTAAAACTTTTATTAACCTTTTAAATTTTAATTATTATGACTAAAACACAGTATTTAGACATGAGGGGTTTCGATCCCGTAGATTGGGATGTTTTTGACAAAGACAAAGCATCACTATATCTCGAAGAACAAGGAGCGATTAACAATATGTATCCTGTAAAAGAGCCAAAGGCAATAACAGTTTTCGGCAAAGGAGCATATATTGTTAAGAAAGCTTGGATTCAACAATTTGCAAGAGCTGATGCTCCTAAAGAAACCGTTATTGAAGAAGCGGTTATTGTTGAGGAAGTAGTTGAAGTACCAGCTATTCCACCAGTGCCACCAGTACCGAGCGTACCAGTAGTTCCGGTAGAAGCTAAAACAGAAATTCCAGCTGTACCACCAGTACCATCTGTACCAATAGTACCAACAGAAGAAGCTCTTGTAAAGAGTGATTTCTTATTAACAAGAATAGCTAATCTTGTTGATAAAGGTTGGATTGATGGTGGATTAGGATTGGACAAAGAAGGCAAGAGCATCTTTTATAAAGAGCTTGAGGAAATGGAAAACGATGAATGGGATAAATTAATTCTCGTTCCAGCTCCAGTAGAAGCAATAGAACCAGAATTCAATTGTGAGAAATTCAACAATACAACTATTTCTTGTGATGAACAATGTGAGGATTGTAAACCTAAAGAAGTAGATCCAAATGCAGGAAAAGATACTACCCCTAAACAATTAGAGCGTATCAAAATAATGCAAGATTTAGGATTTGCTCAAGAGGGTGATCAATTTCGTAAAGGTGAAGTTACTGTTGCTACAACTTTTGTTTATAATTCAGAAGATAATGTTTTTGCTCTTTCAATATCTAATTTAGAAAAACCTGATCCAGTTGTTAAGGCTCAAGAAGATTTGAAAAAGATTGTTGAAGCTTCTGGAGTACCTGAAGAAAATGTGATCATTACATCTGTAACTCCTAATCCTAAATCGGATGAAATAGAGGTTGTAACAGAACCAGCAATTCCTCTTAATGAAGATGGATCTGTTGACACTTCTAACATGAGTGAAGATGATGCACGTGAAGCTATTTTAGAACATCAAAAATCAACAATTAAAGGCAAAGGTAAAGCTGTTGGAACACTAACAGCAACTACCCAAGAGCAAGTAAAAAAGGATATTGAAGACTCTCTTGAAGATCGTAGAAGAACTTTAGAAGCAGAAGGATTTCATGCAGAAGATGATGTTTACATTGATACTGAATCAAAGATTTTCATTAACATGAGTGAAATGGAAGAAATGACTCAAGGTGAGTTTGAAATTGCTTTATCTGAAATGAAATTTGATAGGAAAGCCGAGCTTACAAAACAACGTAATGCTAATAAGAAACCTATCGAAGTAAATGTATCTCGATCAAATGGTGATTTCTTTACTCGTCTTGCTGGATTTGGGTTTCAACAATTAACTGTTTCCATTACTGATAATGGTAGTGGTATTTTTACAGTGATTGTTAAAACACATAATTTCTCTGGAGATACTGCATTTGACAACCTCACACCTTTGAGTTTGAAAGGTACGTCAAAAGAACTTGATGAAGGCTTCTTTAAAGCTATTGGCAAACCTCTTGTAGAGGTTGAAGGGCTAATGTCCAATGCCAAGGAATTTATCGAACTGGCAGCTGCAAAAGAGGGCGCAACTAAAGCCAAGAAAGCTGAACAAGATAAAATCAAAAAGGACTTTGAAAGTGCTGAAAAGTACTATAAAAAAGATACCTTTGATTTGAAAAAGAACAGTAAACTTGCCTTGAAAAAGTTCTTGGCAATTACTGAACAAGATCCTAAACATACAAAAGCTATCGGTTATATCGAAGCTATTAATAAAGGTCTTAAGAAATTGCGTTCCGAAGACGCATCAAAATTATTATAGTTTAACTTAAAATTAATTTAATTATGGCATTAGAAGTAAAAGAAGTCAAGAGAGTCTTCAAACATGGAGAGATTACTCTTGACGATATTCCGGGATTAACACCCCGAGAAGTAGCGAAAACCTATGCTGGTACTTATCCAGAACTTGTTAATTCTACTCCTGAATTCAAAGGAATTGAGGGTAATGTAGAAACATACACGTTCAATAAAAGAGCCGGTACTAAAGGTTGATTATGAAGCCTGGCGATAAATACATTTCCCTTATTGACGAGAATGGACATCTGAATACAGGTGGTATTCTTGGAGGGAGTGAATTTCAGAAAAAACTATGCGAGATAATCAAACTGCAGAACGAAAACGAGCTCACAAACTCGTTTCAAAAGGCAATAGACGATACAGCTCAATTCAAGAATATTTTTCTAACTTAAATAGTTGTTACGGTGTCTTTGATAATTATAGCAAGGAAGATCTAACAGGGTATTTTAATAACATTGGCATTTATATAAAAACAAAAGCCGATCATGTAAAATTTCCATATGAAAAAACTCAAAATATGACCGAGTTTTTGGATGTAGTTAAAGAACTTAATCCACCTTTATATTCAAGAGGTCTTATTCCACATCATAGCTTTTCTACTGATAAGCAAGGCTTGAAGTTTTCAAGTAATGATATGAATAATATAACCGGTACTATTGCAAGTATCAAGGTTAAACTTGTTGCTCAATTAGAGCCTTATCTTCATAAGAATGTATTTGCAATACTTTGTAAATTTCTTGCTGGAGAAAGGGATCGTTTAGAAGATACAAGAGCTTGGTATGTTATGGAAGATATTTATTGGGTTGAAGAACGTTTGGAAGAACATATTTCTTGCGCTGAAACCAAAGAGGAAGAAGATGAAATACGTGAGGACTTTGCTCCTTATGAAAGATTCAAAAATTTTATGTATAAATGTGAGAAAGCCAAACCTATAAAAATATGGCGACCTCGTTATAAAGAACATGAGAAACGACTATTAAAAATGGTTGCTGAAATATCTTCTTATAACTATAATGACATTTGGCAATTCCTTGATTTGGAAGATTTTTATGATTCAGAAGAATTTGAAAATCTTGGCGAAGAAAGTGGTGAAGATTATGATCCTGAAAATCCAACAGAAGAACAAATTAATTGTATGAAAAATTCTTGCGTTTGGCAATATTATTCTGGTCAATATATTCTTATTTGGGATGAAGATGATGTACTCATTAAAGATTATTTGGAATATATTAATTCACTTTCAAACGAAACAATGTGGATCTTCAATTGTAGTTCTTATGATGAAGTTAGAAATGGTAGAATATTTACACCTTTCGTTGAAGAAGCTAAAAGAGTAGTTAGACATAATGACAACTACTTTGCTATAAATGATTTATTATTTGAAATATATACTATGTATGTTAAAGATTGATAATATTTACCCGGAACACATATTAACGTGTTATAACAATGGCTTTATTGATTATAGACCAGTATGTAAAGATGGTGTGGTTGGCTCTGCAAAACCTTTGTATGAAGACACAGCTCGGCTAATATTCAAACATTTGAATAAGACACATCATGAACATGTATTTAAAGGAATTATTCCGAAAGAGTTAAAACATATAGACCAGGACAAAGGATTAAAAATTGCGTGGATAGTGAAAACTCATAAACGTAAAATTCTTTATTCTGAACAAAAAAGTAAACCAAAATATACTGATGTATATGCATTACCTAATTTGGTTTTTAAACTTAATCGAAATAAAATTTCTGTTATTGCTTGTAAGAATTTTAGAATGGAAACACCAGCTGCAGTAGCTCCATTTACAAATGGAACTTCTAATGGTGTATGCATGGGTTCTGCAAGAATACAGCCTAATAATTTTAAATACATTGAAGATGTGATAAGTCATTGTGAAGAACAATTCTTTGGCTCTTACTTTTCACATTTAAACGAAGTCAATAAATATATTCTACAAGGTCGTGGTAAGGATAAATACGATCCTGAATGGCTTGAAGAAGTGGAAGGAACTGCAATACAAAATTTTATACTCAATGATTAAAACACCACCTTATTTAATAAATGGCGTTCATAGGATTACAATTAATCTTATTGGATGTGGAGGTACTGGATCATTAGTTGCTACAAAGTTAGCTCGGTTTCATAAAGCGTTAAACTTTTTGGATCATCCGGGATTATTTGTAACTATCATAGATCCTGATAAAGTAGAAGAATTCAATATTGGTAGACAAATGTATGTTGATTCTGATATCGGAAGATATAAGGCTGATGCAACTATTCAGAAAATCAACTTTGCATTTAACCTTGATTGGGAAGCCAAGAATAGAATTTTTGGAAAACAAGATACTTCAGTCAATATTGTAATTTCTGCAGTTGATAATGTAAGAACTCGAAAACAAATCAACAAAGCTTTCTTTGGCAGCCAAGGTGGGCGTGATTTGTCTAAAAGATACTTTCTAATTGATTGTGGAAATGGTCGTGATTATGGTCAAGTTGTATTGACTGATCACAAGAAAAAACACAAAACTATATTTGATTTATTTCCGGACCTTGAGAAACATGAGGAAAGGGATGATCAAGGTGATTGTGGTTACTTTGAGCTATTACAAAAACAAGACCTATTCATTAATGATTGGGTTTCAATTCATGTAATGGCTATTCTCAAAGATTTATATATGAAGAAGCAAATAGATTACCAAGGCTTCTTCTTTAATTCAGATGAATTTCAAACACAAAAGATTATGATATGAAAGTTAATTTATATGGTCTTTCTGATTTAAAAATTCCATGCAATATTCCTGATAATAAAATTCCTAAATACGTCAAAGTTTTTGATACAGATGGAAAAGAATTAGCGGAAGTTGAGATATATTTTATTGAAGAAATAGACGAATAACATTATGGAAAATTCAGAAAAATTACTGGAAAAATTCGGTGAACCAACACATGAACATACAACAACAAATGATGTTGGAACTTTCCGAATTAGACATGCCTTTATGGTTACAAAAGACCATTTTAGGTTTATTGATATTAAGGAGAAATATAATCCTTATAATAGTTGGGATAGATACGAGGCTATTAATAAAGCCAAGGAACTATATAATAGAAAATTTTTTAACATAAAATCTTAAAATTATGGCAAAAAAGCGAGTACCGTACAAAGTACAATGGGAGATTGAATTGGATGCATATGATGATTTAGATGCGGCTGAATTAGCTTTGCAAATCCAAAGAGATCCCGAAAGTATAGCCATTTGTTTTAAAGTTACCAAAATAGGTTTTGGTGATGAAACAACGGTGGATCTAAATGATGAATAAGAAAACTCCTATTCCGTTACTACCAATGATTAGAACTCCTATTCCAGAGAGAAAATATACTCGTGGAGAAATTTTGGATATGGAAGCTGGTAGATCTCCACCTCAAGCAGAGGAATTGGAGCAAGTGATACTTGGAGCCATGATGATTGATAAAAAGGGCGTGGATGAAGCAATAGATATACTCAAACCAGAATTCTTTTTCAATGAATACAATGGTATTATTTTTCAAGCAATTCAAAACCTTTATGAAAGTATGATAGGAATTGATTTGCTTACTGTTTCGACAGAATTAAAACGAATTGGGAAGTTAGCTTTAGTAGGTGGTGATTTTTATTTAATAGCACTTACGCAAAAGGTTTCTTCTTCAGCTCATATAGAATTCCATTCCAGAATAGTTATTCAGAAATATGTATTAAGGAGATTGATCGATAGGGCTCATGAAACAATGGACCAATCCTTTTATAGAGATCCTGATATTTTTGAATTGATGGAAGATATCGAAATAGATATTGCAGGTATATCTCAACATGTAATTAAAGCCACTGGCGTAGTAGTGTCAAATGCTAAAGAAGAATTATATGAAAAGATGAAAGCAATTGAAAGAGGTGAAGCTCCAGGAATAGGAACAGGTATTCACGAATTTGACGATTGGTGTGGTGGATTTAGAAAAAGAGAATTGATTACCATAGCAGCAAGAACTGGTATGGGAAAAACAACAGCTCTATTATCTATTGCACACAATATTGCCTTTCAACAAAATATAGAAATAGCATTCTTTAGTTTGGAAATGGCTGTAACAGATCTTAAAAATAGACTTGCAGCTAAAGGAACTGGAATATCTTATGATAAAATTAGGGATGGTAAGTTAACTGCAATTGAATATTCTAAAATTATTCATTACTACGATGTTATTGATGAGTCTAAATTACACCTCATTGATAAGATTAATGTTCATGAAAAAATAATAAAGAAAATTCGAGAGCTCGTTACCAAGTTTGGAATTAAAATTGTCATGATTGACTATGTTCAATTAATGAAATTGGCAAGAAAAACTTCAGACAAGACCGGAGATCTAACTGATATCACAAGAGATTTAAAAGCCTTGGCAAATGAATTGAATATTCCTATAATTATTGTCGCTCAACTTAATCGTGATGTAGATAAAAGACCAAATCATAGACCTTTATTAATAGACCTCAAAATGTCGGGTTCTATTGAAGAAGATTCAGATACAGTTATATTCATATTAAGACCAGCATACTATATTCAAAGTACAGGAGAGTTGATACCACCACATATAATTGGTAAAACCGAATGGATAGTTGCTAAAGGGCGTAATACAGGAACAAGAGATTTTTGGACATTTCTCGATTTTATTAATTATGATTTCAGAACTTATTAATATATTTGTAAACACACCATATGCGTGTGTTTATATTATGGTAAAATCAGATTTTATAAAAGAAGTGGCTTTGACAACAGGAGTTGATGAAGCCACAACCAAGAAAGTTTTTGATGGTGTTGCAAAAGTTATGCAACAGAAATTAATTCAAGGTATTGATTTGAAGTTAAAAGATTTCATGAACTTAACTCTTGAAATATCTCCAAAGCGTAAAAACAAGAATTTACAAACTGGAAATATAGACATACTCCCTGCGAGATTTAGAGTTAAGATTGTCTTGCCTCGATATTTAAGAGAACGAATTGCACAAAAAACTGTTTATGCAGGAACAAACTGAATTTAAGAAGTTCCAGCGACTTCACAAATCCTTTTTTAGAAATATATATAAAAAGGATATCAAGATACTTTTGGAAGAAGAAGTGTTTAGTAATGAGCAATTCATTGAACAAGTAAAATATGTTTCACTTAAAACCAATATAGATGAAAAAATAGTAAAAGAAGTATTGACAAGCTATTTCACGAATATACTTATAGTGATAAATAGTATTAGAAAAGTAACAACAAAAATTAACGTGTATGGATTCTTTTCTCTTATAATAAGGAAAGGAAGAAATACTTAAATTTAAAATTATGAATGGAACAACTCAAATGATCGCTCCAGTAGGTGGCGATTCAAAAAGAATTGACAACGTGGAATTAATTCCTGCAGGTCTTCAATTATGTACATTGTTTTCTATGTGCGATATTGGAACACAAGACAGTGGGAATTTCGGTCCAAAACACAAGATTAGATTAGTCTTTGAATTTCCTCAACATTATCGAGTATTTTATGAAGGTGATGATCCTAAACCAGCGTGTATCTTTTGCACAGAGTCTTATAGTATGAATAAAGATTCTAATTTAAGAAAGAAATTTGTTCAGCCTATGACCAGAGTTCTTACTGAAGAAGAAGCAGCTGTATTTGATATTTCTCAATTATTAGGAAAACATTATGTAGCGACAATTGCACATAGTACTGATGGGAAATGGGCTAATATAATTTCGATTATACCATTAAATGCAACTAATATGGCATTGTTTCAATTAACTTCTCCAATAGTAAACCAAATTAATAAGACTTGTTTTTATAGCCTTACACAAGGTTTTACAGCTGCAAATTTTGGAGAGCTACCAAATAAGGTGAGAGATTTAGTTATGAATTCTGCAGAAGGTAAAAAGCATAAATTGGCAGGTGGTCAATTTACAACTAAAGTAGAAACTAATGGAGGTCAAGGTACAGCTCCAGTAGTTCAGGCAGCTGCAGGAACAGGACAATTAATTTGGTTAGCCACAGATGCAACATACGATCAATACAAAGCAGGTGGTTGGACTGATGAATTAATGATTGCTCATGGTCATGCGAAAAGAGCAGAAGTAGTTGTAGCACCAACTCCAATAGTTCCGGTTGTACCAACCGTACCAGTTGTAGCACAAACGCAAATTGCAGCTCCACCAATAGTTCCGGTAACTCCAGTGGTTCAAGTAGTTCCTGTTACTCCAGTAGTAGCAGCTCCAGTAGTTCCGATTGTTCCCGTAGTTCAAGCTGTTAAGAAACTTGTTTTTAATGATGCTAATGCACATCCTTTAGAGAATTGGATAAAACAAGGTTGGACTGAAGAAAGAATTGTTGCAGAAGGACATGCAACTTTTCAGTAGGAACTCCAGTAAAGCAACTAACGGAAGTTCCAAGTCCATATTTGACTAAAGCAGAGTCGGATGCTGGATATGTTGCGACTGTATTTGATGGTGGACCACATACTACCGGTGATGAAGATGATCTACCATTCTAATGCATATCTTTATTTGTAAATCTGTTCGGGGAAAAATAGTACCCGAGCAGTCTAATAAGGTTGCATTCATGCAGAAATTACTCAATCGTTATGAGGAACTTGATAAAAAATTCAAGGTAACTTTTGAGTTGATAGAGAAGAACATAAACGAACAACAAATTAACCTTTACAATGCATTTATAGTAAAAGCATCTAATCATTTTGGAACTCATTTTTCAGAAATGGAAAAAATATTGTTTCATCTATTTCCAATAGAAGATAATGTGAAACAGCCTATTTCAAAATGGACTACAAGAGAGTTAGATACTTTTATTAATCAAGCAAGTGCTTTACTTGCAGAACAAGGTTTTAAATTCGAATAATATGATATACATAATAGTCGCACAAGCAGCTCGTATAGCTGTTATATGGGTAACTAATAGAACTGCAAAGAAAGTTCTTAAAACAGTTGCCATTGGTTCGCTTACATTCTATTTAACAAAGAGATATAAATTCTTAAAATCACGCGATGAAAGAAGAAAACTTCATACTAACTGATAGTCAAGATGTTCTCAAAGTTAAGTTGAAAGATTTTTTAGTTAGTTCAGAAAGGATATTTCGTTTGATCGGAAAGCCTGGTGTTGGTAAAACAACCATGACTAAAATAACATTAAAAGATTTGATACAGAAAGATATTGACAGCCATAGTAGAGGCATGGATATTAATGTAGCTGGTATAACATTATCGCATCAAGCGAAAAATGTACTTGGTGAGCACATTCCAAATGTGTTCACTTTTGCCAGCGCATACGGAATGAAAGAGGTTATACATGATGATGGCTCAAGATCATTTGAATATAATAAATATCAAGATGATTTGCCTATTGGAGAATGTAGTGTTTCTGTTTTTGTTCATGATGAAGTTTCTCAATATACTGAAGATATGCTTAAAATAGTTTTAGAGCGCACTCCTATGTTTAGTAAAATAATATTGATGGGAGATAAAGGACAATTACCACCTATTGATCCACATAATAAAATGGGAACTGATGCTGATAGTCCAGTCTTTGAATTAGAACTTCCTAAAGAATGTAAACATGAATTAACAGAACGTGTAAGGCAAAGTGAAGGAAATCCTATTTTAGATCTTTCAGATTTGATAAGAGAAGAAATTTTTGGTGATCAAAATATAGTGAAAATATTAGATGCTATTAGAATACCAAAAACAGTTGATGGTTATGGTTTTGATTTTATAAAATATTCAGAATTAAATGAACATATAAAAGATAAAGACCAATTAAAAACGTGTGTTATAGCGTTTAGAAATAAAACTGTACAATATTTTAATAAACAAATTCGTACATTTTTATTAGACAATCCAGAGGATGAAATTGTAAAAGATGATATCATTTGTATGCTTGATAATTATTATCATAAAATACCTGGTGATGTCATTACTTATAAGCTTTATAATTCTGATCAATTTATGTTAAGCAAAGTCTTTACTAAATTTATTAGACATAGTGATGGAGATAAAGTTCATCGTATTCAAGTTTATGTTGCTTCTATTGTTGGAGAGAAAACAAAGCAATTGATTGTTCCAACACCAGCAGGAAAAATAGATTTGGATAAAGCTTTAAAGGAAATGGCTGATAAATGTAATGCAAGAAAAATGCGGTGGTCTGCATTTTGGGATTTCAAAAAGAAGTTTTGTCATTGCACTTATGGTTATGCTATTACAGCATACAAAGCTCAAGGGAGTACATACGATAGCGTTTATTGTGATATAAATGATATCCTAATGACCAAGCCATTAACTCCAAAGAGGAAGCTTCAAACGATCTATACGGCTATAACAAGAGCGAAGTATAATGTTCACTTTTTAAAAGCAAGAAAATGAAAAAAGAATTTAACGTAGGGGATGTTGTTTGGTTTTTACACCTCAACAAAATCCAAGAAAGAAGGATAAGAAAGAAAACAGTTGTAGAGCTGTTGCCGCCTTCAAATAAGGTTATAAAAAAAGTTTCTTATATAATTGGACAAACATTGGTTAGTGAAGATAATTATCTTGATAATGTCGATTTATCATTAGAGCAATGTTTTGAAACTAAAGAAGAACTATTAAAAAGCATGTAATTATGGAAATAGTACCAATGATTGCACCAATGTCCTCTTATGAGGAAATAGATGTTAGTAAGAAATATACTGATCTAATAGCTTTAATTGATGCAGACCGATACAAACACGTAGTTACTTATCGTGTTTGGCAAGCCATGATGGAAGAAGGAAAAGATCACAGTCAATCTTTAGTGAATGAAATTATTGATAATTATCTATCATATGATATATTCAATCAATTTAAAGCTAAAGCTTATGTGTTTTGTTTTTCAGCGCCAACAGGTAAAGTATTTCGTAGTGCCTTATCACAAACAAAAGGTTATAAAGCACATCGAAAGAAAAGAGAAGATCCTCATTTTTATAATGAGAAATATGAAGACATGGGTTATGTCTATAAATATATTGCAGAACGATATCAAACCTTATTCTTTGATGATATAGAAGCTGATGATTTATTGTCTATGCTTCAGCGTAAAGAAACATTTATATTTTCTCATGATGGAGATTTGAAACAAGTTCCAGGATTACATTGGCACATGGATAAGAGAGATATTTATGAAATTCCAGTATTGGAAGCTTTTAAAAATCTAATTTATCAAATACTAAAAGGAGCAGGAAAAGATAATATTGCTGGTCTAAATGGTTTTGGCGATGTAGCCCTTGAGAAATTTAAAGCAAATGTCCAAACAATGGATATGAGGCAAGAGAACATGGTAGCTGCAACTATTAAGCTGTTTGTTGACAAACATGGTTTGTTTAATGGTTTTGATACCTTTGTTGAAATGTGGTCCTTATGTGCAACACGTACTTCAAGGGGAGAATACTATAAAGAAAAGTACGCTCCAGCATTTTATCTAATCGAAAATCTTTGCAAACAAAATGAATCTCAAACAGCCTAACATAATGGTAATGCTCAAAGTAAAGGAGCTATATCCTAATAGATTGGCTCCAGTTGCATTGATTGACGAAGAAACAGATTTATGGAGCGCAGGTCTTGTTGAGATAGATCCAGTTACTCTTGATATGGGTGATACAATTTATGCTTTAGACGGTTACACATATAAAACCGATCAAGAAGCCTTGAAAGATTTAGATATATTTTTAGTATTTGTCATGGAAGCGATGAAAGTAATGTCAAATTAAATTTAAAATTATGAATACAGAAACAGAAGTACAAGAAGTGCAAGTTTTAACTGAAGACCAGATTAAAGCATTGCCG
>SDBT01015983.1_pt1 | contig 11906 bp, 15 predicted proteins | sample 2277101 | NCBI WGS metagenome assembly SDBT01 (sample SAMN10404973, study PRJNA504765) | marine sediment metagenome | isolation source: marine sediment core GS10_PC15, 103 cmbsf | place: Arctic Ocean: Southern Knipovich Ridge | collected 2010
TCGCGAAGCGCTACCGCGTCGAGGAGATACTGTAGATGACTTTTAAGATCGACGACCGGACCTTCGAGACGACCCTCACCACCGGGACGGGTACGCTCGCCCTGGTGGGCGCGCAGCCGGGGTATCAGACCTTCGTCGCCGGCGTCGGGGATGGTAACACGACCTACTACGCGATCACCGACGGTACGGACTTCGAGATCGGGATCGGTACGGTCACGGACGCTTCGACGGACACGCTCTCGCGAGACACGGTGATCAGCTCGACCAACGGGGACGCGAAGGTCAACTGGGGTGCGGGCTCCAAGAACGTCTTCGTGGGCCTACCGCTGAGTCGGATTACCAGCCTCGTCGACCCGGCCCAGTCGAGCGGCATCGTCGCACGGACGGCCGCGAATACCTACGCCGCGCGTACCATCACCGGGAGCTCGGAAATTAGCGTAGCGAACGGCGACGGCGTGAGTGATAACCCGACGATCAGTTTCCCCATGTCCACCGTGACCCAGGCGGTCGCCGAGGCGGGTGTAGCGACGCAGCGTCAGATCTGGACGGCGCAGCGGGTTAAGCAGGCCATCGGTGCTTTGTCCCTCTCCCTTGTCCGTTCCGCCCGTACGTCCAACACCATTCTAACGCCCAGCGATAATTCAACGTTGATTGACATCACCAGCGGCACGTTCACTCAAACTTTCCAAGCAGCGACGACGCTAACAAGCGGCTGGTTTATATACTACCGTAACGCAGGCACGGGTGTTGTGACGCTCGATCCTAACTCCGCTGAGTTGATCGACGGCGCTTCGACGCTGATTATGTACCCTGGTGATGTTAGACTTATACAATGTACTGGCTCGGCGTTCAACACTATTCGTATTGAAGCGGGAACTATAGTTGGCGGTGTAAGGAGTAAACAACAGCAAGATACCGGAAATGGAACGGGGTCAACCAAGACAAATCTTAGGAGGTTCACGACGACAAGGGTCACTACCGGAACGGCCATAACCTACGCGGATAGTGCAGCTGACGGCGCAACGTGGACTATAAACGAACCTGGGTACTATTTTATGTACTACAGTGACCAAGTAGCGGCTGATAGTGATTTAACAATAGCAATATCTCGGAATGTTACCGCCAATACTGGTCCGACTGCTATAGCGACAGTTGATCGTCTAGGTATAATGGATACAAATGCAACAGGTATATTCGTATTTTATATATCCGCTATAGAATATTTAGAAAAGGATGACGTTCTTAGGGCACACATAACCGCTGGAGTACCCTCTGTGGGGATTCTGGCATCTTTTGGAATAGAAAAGATAACCCATGGCTCATAAATTACTGGTTAATACTCCGCGAGGCGTTCAAGAGATAATCGAGGTGGGCGAAGGCGGCGGCTATTTTGATCTTTCGCGCGTGCTGTGGGATGAACGGAAAGACGGCCCTATGCCGGATATTACGCTTGGCGGAATGGTCCGTACGGGGGCGGTGCTTGAGTTTGACCAGCCTCGTATGGATGCGCATCTTGCCGTGGATTTGCAGGAGGCCAAGGACGCAAGGATCAACACAATCGACGCCGAAACAGGACGAGATATACGGGCGCTGATCGGAGACCCGACCAGGCAGCGCAACCTATCAGCCCGAATAAACCGGCTGCTACTCAAGCGCGTGGACGGCACGGCGACCCAGGCAGAGGTGGCTGAGCTCGTCTCCCTGGACGACTTGTTCGCGCGGGTGGAGCTGTTGTTCACAGACGGCAACGCGAGAGAATCCGTCGTTCAGACGATGAAGACGGTGGCCGAGGTTGCCGAGGGCTAAAATTTTATAACACAGCGGCCCGAAAAGTAGTATAATAGCGGGGTAGAAAGGGAGAAGATATTGAAGACTAAACCCCTCGACCACCAGCGACGGGTCTACGATGCTCATCGAGACGATACCGCGCACGCGCTCTTTTGGGAGCCCGGGTGTGGAAAGACCAAGACCGCGATTGACATGGCCTGTTTCCTCAGCCTCGAGGAAAAGATCAACGGACTATTCGTACTCGCCCCTGGAGGCGTGACCGACCTGTGGGTCCTCGACGAGCTCCCCAAGCACGGTTGGGACGAGGTCAGCTGCCGCGCGCACCTGTGGTCCTCAAAGCGGGCTCAGAACGTAGGGGCGAAGCGAGACTTCGCGGCGATGCTTAAGCACGACGGCCTCGCCGTTTTAGCAATGACCTACGACGCGCTTAACACGGTTCGAGGCAAGGCGGCCGCGAAGCAGTTCCTGACCGAGTGGCGCTGCCTGTTCGTAGCGGACGAATCGACTCGGGTCAAGACGCCCCGGGCGAAGCGCACGAAGCTCACCATCGCGGCGGCGAAGCTCGCACCCTATACTCGCATCCTGACCGGCACCCCGGTCACCCAATCCCCATTCGACCTCTACTCCCAGCTCCGGGTGCTCGACGCGGATTTCTGGAAGGACCGCCGCTTCGGTTCCTACTACGCCTTCAAATCGCACTTCGGGGTCTTCGAGCGGAAGCAGTACGGCGCGCACGCCAAGGCGTTCGACCAGCTAGTGGAGTACCGTCGGCTCGACGAGCTTAACGCGATCCTCGACGAGGTCAGCTCGCGGGTGACGAAGGCCGACGCCCTCGATCTCCCCCCGAAGACCTACACGCGACGCTACTTTGAGCTCTCTCCCGTGCAGTCCCGAGTCTACGAGCAGCTTCGCGACGAGCTCGTCGTCGAGCTTTCCGGGGGCACGATCACGGCGGCGCTGGCGATCACTCGCTTGATGCGCCTCCAGCAGATCAGCTGTGGCTTCATCCAGGACGGCGAGGACGTTTATCCGATCGACGGCCCCAACCCCCGGCTCGACGCGCTCCTGAGCGTGGTCAGCGATCTTCCCTCCGCGATTATCTGGGCGCGCTTTCGTTATGACGTTGACGTGATCTGCAACGCCCTCAACGAGGCCGGGCACAGCTGGGTCCGCTACGACGGCGCGGTGGGCGAGGACGACCGCCGCGTGGCCGTCGAGCGCTTCCAGGCGCGCGAGATCGACTTCCTCGTGGCCAACCCCGCGGCGGCCGGCATGGGGCTGACGCTCCATGCAACGAGCAACGCGGTTTACTACAACAACAACTTTTCTTTAGAGCAGCGGCTTCAGTCCGAGGACCGCTGCCATCGCGTCGGGCAGCATTACCCGGTGACCTACACCGACCTGATCTGCCACGACACGATCGACGCCAAGATCCTCGAGGCCCTACGTTCGCGGCGCTCCGTCGCCGACCTGATCATGGGCGACGACGCGCGGGAGTGGTTGTGAAAGATTATAGAGTGATCAGAAAGGCGTTAAGAGGATGAGCCGAGTCTACGTGGTACAGCAGCCGATGATGCGCGACCGTTCAACGAGCGAGCTGGTCCCCAAGTTCGACCTGAGCGACGCCAAGGTCTTCGGCGAGCTCGTCTTCCTCCTCGGCGATCGGGCGCGGCCGTGGCGGCCCAACGACGAGGGGCACCTTCAGGTCAGCGCCGGGATCCTCGACGAGATCGAGGATCGGCTCGCGGACTTCGGCGACGACGACTTCCTCCTCCTCACGGGTAACCCCATCCTGATTGGCATCGCCGCGCACCTCGCCTGGGAGATCAACGGTGGGCGGGTGTGGTTCCTCCAGTGGCACGGGCGGGACCGGCGCTACATGGTGGTCCACCTGGACGGGGAGGCGGAATAAATAATTATTTACATCGCCCCCGAAAAAGTCGTATAATCCACCCCTGGTTCGAATCTGAACCAATAGAAAAGGAGTTTCGACGATGCTCACCGAGAACGACCTTGCCACGAGCCGACTGACCCCGCTCGCCGCTCGTCAGCTGAATCTCGAGGCCGACGTGGTCGAGGCCGAGGAGGGCCTCAAGACCAAGAAGAAGGCCCTCGCTGCGATCGCCGAGCACGAACTCCCCGACCTCATGGCCGAGCTGGGCTTCACCGACTTCACCACCAAGGATGGCCTGCGCGTCACCGTCAAGGACGTGCTCAACGCCGCGACGACGGGGAAGTACAAGGCCGCGATCTTCGCCTGGCTGCACGCGACGGACAACGACTCGCTGATCACCCACGAGGTCGTGGCGAAGTTCGGGCGCGGTGAAGCTAAGGCCGCTGAATCCGCGCAGCGCGCAGCGTGGGATCTCGGCGGCGACGTCGCCCTGACCGACAAGGTCAACCCCCAGACGTTCAAGGCGCTCGTGCGCCAGCTGCTTGCCGACGGCGAGGAGGTGCCGGTCGACGAGATCGGTGTGTCGATCGCGACGCGGTCGACGATCAAGGTTTAACCCCCCAGAAAAGGAGATGAAAATCGTGTTTACCATCAACGTCACGAAGGCGGTCACCCGCGGTGGCCTCGGGATCCAGGTCCTGGTGGACCCCAGCAAGGCTCACCTCTTGGGCGACTACGTTCACGTTGAGGGCACCCTCGTGGACGGCCTGACCCTGACCCCCGTGAGGGGCCCGAACCAGGGCACTAGCGCTCTTCCCCCCGCCTATAACGTCTACAAGGTCAACGTCCCGACGTCGACGAACGGTTCGGTGAAGTTCTCGCTCGCCGCGAGGTTCGCCGGGGTGCCGTTGAAGCACCCCACTAGGGGAACGATCGTGCGAGCGGTGCCGCAGACGCCAGACGCGGTCGGGGCCGTGGTTCCGCTCCTCCTTGAGAAGTTCGACCCGAACAGTGCGCCGGAGCGGCGGGCAAAGGAACGGAAAAAGCCCTGCCCCACCGCCGCGAGCCCTCTGGTTGAGCTTCGGGCCGCGCTCGACGCGCTCAACGCTATCGTCGATCTCGGCCACGCTACCCTGACCGTAGACGATCAGGGCCACGTGCGGGCGCTCCTCTAGGCTCGCCCGCCTCACCGACGACGGACTAACGTCGTCACCACCACGAAGGAGCCGCCGAATATGGCAACCAAGAAAGAACTCACTACCACGAAGAAGAACGCGCTCGCGGTCCACGACTACGGCGAAGACACCGGTGCGGGCTACGAGGGTACTACCTCGCAGGACTACGCGATTCCGTTTATCTCCGTTCTTCAGGCGCTCTCACCGCAGGTCGCCGATAAGACCGTTGTCGGCGCGATCGCTGGGAGCATCATCAACACCGTTACCGACGAGGTCTGGACGGCCGACGAGGGCGTGGCCTTCGTCCCCGCCATGCGCGACCACTGCTTCGTCGAGTGGATTCCCGATCGCGGGGGCTTCGTCGCTCGACACGGGCTCGACTCCGAGATCGTAAATGGGGCGAAAGCGTCGGGCGAGTTCGGTAAGTACAAGACCCCCGACGGAAACGACCTCGTCGATACCATGTACCTCTACGGCGTCCTCATCACCGATGACGGGCCGAGCATGGCCGTGGTCGCGTTCAAGTCTACGGGCATCAAGAAGTATCGCGTGCTGATGACCAAGGCCCGGGCGGTGCAGATCAAGCTCCCCGATGGTCGGCGGGTTAATCCCCCGCTCTTTGCCCACCGCTTCCGGTTCAAGACGACGCCAGAGAAGAACAAGAAGGGGCAGGGGTACTTCAACTGGGACATCCAGTGGGACGGCGTCAACGCGGCGGCGTGTCGCCTCGCGCCCGACGACGAGGTCTATCTGCTCGCCAAGGCCTGCCGCGACCTGGTCGTGTCGGGCGCGGCCGGCGCGGACTACCAGCGTCAGGAGTCGGCAACGGGGAAGAACGACCTGGACGACGACATCCCGTTCTAATCGCGCGACTCGGCCGGTTGGGGCCGGAGCAACGAGGGCTCCGGCCCTGCCTTCTCACAGAAAGGGAGAGCGATCGTGAAATTGCAAGAACTTAATCCATTGACCGCACCGACGCAGCCCCACCAGTTCGGCGCGGTCCATCCCTCCTTCGACGCCCTGACCCGCATCGAGCTCCACATGATGATCGACGGCCTCGATACCGAGATCGTCGTACCCGAGGAGTTGCTCCGGTGAAGTGGTCCCCCGAGCAGACCGCCGCGCTCGCCGCCGTCAAACGATGGCTCGCCGACCCGCGCCGCCAGCCGTTCTTCTACCTCGGGGGCTACGCCGGCACGGGCAAGACGACGCTCGCCAAGTACCTCGCCGCGGGGGTAGAGCGTCCGGTCTACGCGGCCTACACGGGGAAGGCCGCGAGCGTCATGCGCGCCGCGGGCTGCGTCGGCGCGACGACGATTCACTCGCTGATCTATCGGCCCAAGGAGAGGTCCCGGGTTAAGCTGGCCCGGCTGCGGGCCGATCTGGCCGAGCTTCTCGGGGGGCGAGGGGCAGATTTACACACTCGGATCGGTCGCCTACGCCAGGAGATTCACGCCGAGGAGAAGCGACTCGCCCAGCCAGCCTTCGACCTCGGCGAGGGCCACGACCTACGCGCCGCCGATCTGCTCGTGCTGGACGAGTGCTCGATGGTGAACGGAACGGTCGGCGAGGACGTGCTTTCCTTCGACGTGCCCGTCCTCGTGCTGGGCGATCCGGCACAGCTCCCACCGGTTCGTGGCGGGGGTTTCTTTACCAAGCGCGAGCCCGATGCATTGTTGACCGAGATCCACCGTCAGGCCGAGGGCAACCCGATCATCGCAGCCGCTACGGCGGTGCGCGAGACGGGGGAGTTGCCCCCGGCGGAACCAGGTGATCCACGCTTCGCCACTACCGAGCGCGGCGTGCTCGACATCGCCTGGCTGCTTGAGCAGGACCAGATCATCGTCGGGCGCAATCGAACCCGGCACGCGATCAACGCGGCAGCCCGGGCGTTTCTCGGGTATGGAGGCAACCTCCCGAGGGAGGGTGAGCGGCTCGTTGGGTTGCGGAACGACCATGAGCTCGGGCTGCTCAACGGGGAGACCTATCGGGTACTCGCCGACGCCGAGGCGGGCGGGCAAGATACCTGCCTTGATGATACCTGCATCGTCACGATTCAAGCCGAGGGGAACGGGGCCGAGCCGCTCACCGTCGAGGTCTGGCGGTGGGCGCTGCGTGGCGAGGACCGATCAGCCTTACCCTGGCACGCGCGCCGGGAGGCTCAGGAGCTGACCTACGGCTACGCGCTGACCTGCCACAAGGCCCAGGGCTCGCAGTGGCCGTCGGTCGTGGTCTACGACGAGTCGACAGTCTTCGGCGCGCAGGCCCGTCGCTGGTTCTACACCGCGATCACGCGGGCGAGCGAGCGGCTGCTGGTGGTGCGGTAAACTTTAACTTAAGGAGAAAATGTTGATGGAAATTAATATCAAGCTAGACGTCCGTGAGATCGATGGCAATGAACCCAAAACTATCGCTATAAGATCCTATCATACTCTTAAGTACCCCCCGATCTGCCGCGGCGATATCGTTCTGAAGGTCGCTGGAGTAGAATATTACGTGAACGCCCGGGAGCTCGCCCTAGCTGTCTCAAGCTCAAGCGCAGCGGTAACTTGATGAAGGCAGACCTCGATAGCGCCCTCTCGGCCTCGGCGCGCGCGACGGGCATTCTCACACACGTGCTCGTGGTTCACAAGGTCACGCGCCGTCGACTGATCAAGGCTCGCGACCGCCTAGTTGAAGCCACCAAGATCCTGAATAAACTACTCCGACAACCCAACGAGGGAGATCCGACCGATGAACCCACGATACCCACAACCTGAGAAACCCAGCAAGCTCTACACCGTTCTCCGGGGCTGGATAGTACTCCTGCTCCTCGCGACCGCGCTCGGTCTCGCCGTCGCGCTCGGGACCGCCGCCTACGATTGGACCCTCGCGCTGATCGGCGTCGGGACGTGACCGGTCCGACGCTCCCGATCGCCGAGGAGACCCACGCGACGAAGTACCGCCAGCCGGGGGAGGACTTTCGCGAGTCCCAGAACCGCCTCGCCGCCGCGCTCAAGGAGGATGACGAGCACTGGGAGAAGCTGCGCGAGATCCTGCTCGACATGCGGTTCCTCTTTGGTGGCCGGGTGCAGGCGTCGATCGGCGCGACCCGTCGAACCTGCGCCCATAACTGTCTGTCTGGCGGGACAAAGATTCTAACGCGAGAGCATGGAGCAGTGTGCATCGAGGACGTGGCTGGAAAAGAGGTGACACTGTTGGACGGAAACGGCGACTGGATACTGTGTCCAATCCTCTGTCACGGACAACAGAAAACATATGCTTTGACCTTCAAGGGGGGATACGAGAAGATCGAGGTCAGGTCAACTTTAGAACACGGGTGGATAGCCAATAATAAAGAAACAGTAATCAAGACCAAAGCCTTTACTTTTATTGAGGGTAGGCGATCAATAGATGATCTTCGTCCAAACAATTTTAATGTGTGCTGTGAGGACTATGACAGAGGGATTATACATGGGCTTATGTACGGAGACGGCACGCGTACAGTAGACGGTGCATTTCAAATACGAGTCTGTAGCCACCATGATTCTATAACTCCTTGGTTGTCTAGTCTGTTGGTCACGCATCAACCATCGTTTGGTGGCGATCCTACGTACAGGCTTTCAAGAACGAAAAGCTGGACGAACCTTAAAAAATTTCCCTCGACAGAGACCATATCGAACAATTATCTACTCGGGTTCTTGCGTGGGTGGTTCGCCGCCGACGGTTGTGTAAGTACTCAACCAGAAGCGACTCTTTGCGCTGGGCATTCCGAGATGGAATGGCTTACAATCTGGGGACCTGTTGTAGGTTGGCACGTTAGAGGATATTCGGCGTTAGCCGCTGAGACAAACTTTGGGAAACGGAAGAAACAAAGTCTGAATATACGGTTAAAGAAGTCCTCGATGAACGCCGACGACTTCTTGATTGCCCAACACAGAAAGAGGTGGCTCGTCAACGCTAAAAAGCGAAGAGTCGGATGGCGTGTTCACGGAAAAGTCTCGTCTCCGTTGTACGAAGAAGTATACTGCCCAGTCGTGTCCACGACACACTCATTCGCGTTGGCTTGTGGCATACACAGCGCCAATTGTTTTGTAAGTGGAGAGGTCGCCGACAACTTCACCGAGAAGGACGGGATCATGGCCCGCGCGGTGGAGGCCGCGCAGACGATGCGAATGGGCGGTGGGATCGGCTACGATTTCTCAGCGCTACGTCCTCGCGGCGCGCGGATCGCGTCGCTGGACAGTGCCTCCTCGGGGCCAGTGTCCTTTATGGAGATTTACGACGCCGTCGGGCGAGCGGTGTCTTCCGCCGGTCACCGCCGTGGCGCACAGATGGCCGTGCTCCGTATTGACCACCCCGACGTGGTCGAGTTCATTCACGCGAAGCAGAACGAGCACCACCTGCGGGGGTTCAACACGTCGCTAGCGGTCACCGACGAGTTTATGCAGGCCGTCGAGTCCGGTAGCGACTTCGAGCTAACCTGGAACGGTCGCTCGGGCCGGACCGTCGACGCCCGTGCGCTGTGGGAGCAGGTCATGCGCTCGACCTGGGACTGGGCCGAGCCCGGCGTGCTGTTCATCGACCGGATCAACCAGCTCAACAACCTCTGGTACTGCGAGACGATTAGCGCAACCAATCCTTGCGCGGAACAACCACTTCCACCCCACGGCGCGTGCCTGCTGGGGAGCTTCAACCTGACGCGGTATATCAAACGACGAGACGATAATTTACCGTGGTTCGACCGCGACCAGCTCGCCGCCGACGTGGCGGTGATCGTGCCAGCGATGGACAACGTCATCGACCAGGCGCTCTACCCTCACCCCGAGCAGGAGGCTGAGGCTAAGAGCAAGCGTCGGATGGGGATCGGCGTGACTGGCCTGGCAAACGCTCTCGAGGTGCTAGGGCATCCCTACGGCTCGGACATCTTTCTTAGTTTTGAGCGGAGCATCCTAACGTTGATCGCCCAACGGGCCTACACCGCCTCGGCGCGCCTCGCGATTGAGAAGGACTCGTTCCCGGCGCTCGACGTAGACCAGCTCCTCGCCCCCCATACCTTCGCCGGACGATTCCTGCCCGAGGCCGTGAAGGACCTGATCCGGCAGGGCGGGCTGCGCAATAGCCACCTCACGTCGATTGCGCCGTGCGGCACGATTAGCCTGACGGCGGACAACGTCAGCAGCGGGATTGAGCCCGTCTTCGCGCTCGCGTACGACCGGGCGATCAACGCCGCGGATGGTCCACGGGTCGAGCGGGTCGAGGACTATGGCTATCGCGAATGGGGCGTCGAGGGCCGAACCGCCTCGGCCTGCTCGCTCGACGAACACTTGAGCGTGCTCCTGACGGCGCAGGACTGCGTCGACTCGGCGGTCTCCAAGACCTGCAACGTGCCACCCGGCACCCCGTGGGAGGATTTCAAGAGCCTCTACTACGCTGCCTGGAAGGGCAGCGCGAAGGGCTGTACGACGTTCAACGTCGGGGGCAAGCGTGGCGGGATCCTGACCGAGGTACGCGCCGAGGAGGCTGGCGCGGCGTGCTCCATAGACGCGGCGACGGGCGCGCGGAGCTGCGAGTGATTTTATGCGTATTATTCCGCCACGCCGAATAATTATGGTATGATATTGCAGGAGAATCAGAATGGAGTCTGGGTTAAAATATGACTAAAATTTCCTGGGCCGACGAGAGTTGGAACCCGATAGTCGGTTGCTCGGTCGTCTCGCTGCTGGCACCGCGCCTAGCTGCCGCCGGGCGGAATCTCGTATGAAGGTTCAGATAGGAAACGCTACACTGTATCTCGGCGATTGCCTTGATATATTACCGACGCTGGCCGGGGTTGATTCTTGGGTCACCCCCCAATACCACGCCGTTGTTACTGATCCTCCATATGGGATGGCATTTCAATCGAATCACAGAAAAGAAAAGCACACCAAGATTGTAGGTGACGACCAAACAAAATTACTGCGGTGGGTGTGTAATCTTGAGGCGCGTCATTCTAAATATATTTTCATGCGGTGGGATAATATCGGGGACGTAACCAAACCCAAGAGCCTCATTACATGGCTAAAAAACAATCATAGCATGGGCGATTTGGAGCATGAACATGCGCGAAAAACAGAGGTTTGTGCGTTCTATTATGGGGCGGAACATTATTTTCCCAATGGGCGGCCCGTTGATGTCGTGTACGGAACACGAACAGACAACGAGGAGCACCCGACACAGAAGCCCGTGGGGCTTATGCAGAACGTAGTGGAGTGGACAGCGGGAGTGGTTTTGGACCCATTCATGGGTAGCGGCACTACCGGAGTTGCCTGCGCCAACCTGGACCGCAAGTTTATCGGCATCGAGATCGAGGAAAAGTATTTCGATATTGCTTGCGAACGTATCCAGAAAGCCTATGATCAGCCAGATATGTTTGTTCAACCACCGACGAAACCTGTGCAAGAAGGAATGGACATTTGATCTTGCGAATTTTTGAGAGCTGGAACCTGTAGAATGCCTGATTCCATAAATCCTAGATACTATATTCACGGGAATATCGAGGTAATCGATATTATCGAAGGTTTTTCTTTAGGCTTTCATCTTGGAAACGTCCTTAAATATATCTTGCGAGCGGCCTATAAAGGCGGGATCAAAGATCTTAAGAAGGCTCGGTGGTATCTGGATAGGGAGATTAAAAATCAAGAGAAAAATGATTGATCTTATAGCACTACTCGAAAATTACCCTCGCCCTCACCCGGACGAGTTCTTCCTCATGGCAGCGCTCGTCACCGCAACGCGCGGAACCTGCGCCCGTCGCCGCGTGGGCTGCGTCTTAGTAGACCATCATCAACACGTTTTAGCCACAGGGTATAACGGGCCGGAAAGCGGCGCGCCTCATTGTATAGATTCCCTATGCCCCGGCGCGAGTTATCCCCCGGGCGAGGGACTCAATGAGTGCGAGGCGGTTCACGCGGAAATGAACGCACTGCTTCAGTGCCCCGATCGATATGCGATCAACACCCTCTACTATACGACTGCGCCGTGTCTCTCCTGCGTTAAGCTACTGCTTAACACTTCATGCCGCTGGATTG
>SDBT01015984.1_pt1 | contig 11905 bp, 9 predicted proteins | sample 2277101 | NCBI WGS metagenome assembly SDBT01 (sample SAMN10404973, study PRJNA504765) | marine sediment metagenome | isolation source: marine sediment core GS10_PC15, 103 cmbsf | place: Arctic Ocean: Southern Knipovich Ridge | collected 2010
AGATATGGATATCCAACTACAAGCACCAGGCTTTTTGATAATACTTCTTTCGATAATTCTATTCTTAAAATTGATGGAATTGATATTAGAAATGAGTCAACTGCAGCAGATACACAACTAGCTAATGGCTGGAATGATATTAGAAATTGTACGATTTTCTGTGCAGACGTAAGTGATGGTGGACTTAGGCTTGAAAATATAGTTCCAGTTGGTGGACTTAAAGAAATAGGGCACTATGTATCCAACGTTATGATTAGTGGAGGCGGGACGTCTTGTCATAACGCATTCATTGTGGAAGATGCACAAAATGGAACGGTAGATGGTGTTCATTTTATTGGTCAATATGACCCAGTGCAATTATGCATGGAGGGTGGAGGAGCTACTACAACTAAATTTTCGAACTTTTCTTTTAATATCGATGGAGCAACCAGCCTTAGGCTTGGCGGAATAGTCACAAACATAATTGATAAGTCAAATAGTATTGTATTCTTTTCTGTTGCTGCAGACCAACAACCAGCTATGGTTTCAAATGTTGACCTACCGCTCGTTGAATTAACCGTACTTAATAGAGGCGGACTTTTCACAAATTGTCATTTTCAAAAAATAGACTTGAAGAACTTGAATACAGATAATAATGATAAGAGTCTTTCTTTCAATAACTGTAATCTTGGAAATGGCCTTAATCATTATACGTTAGATGGAATGGGTGGAAATCCAGTCATAGACAATAGTTTCATTCGCTTTACAAATACTTATTTAAACTTTGTCTCATTCGGAATTCCAGAGGATGCAAGTGGAGTTATTATCTCCAGTTGTTATACCGGCAATGTTAATGTTAGTGGAACACAATGTATCATTTCAAATACGATTGGAAGTGGAATTCTTACGCTTGCTACAGAATCTAGTAATAATTATGTAGTTGGATGTGACTTTGATTCTATCGTTGATAATGGAACAAATAACATTATAATTAATTCTACTATCCCTATTGTAATAGATGATTTAAGCGATATTGATACGACTAGTACTGCTCCGGAAGTTGATGATGTTTTAAGATGGGATGGTTCATCTCAGTGGTTACCAGCATCTACAGGTATTGCAGCTCTAGATGAAGGTTCAAGTATAGGAGAGAAATTCTCTCAATTTAATTTTGTTGGAGCAGGAGTAAGCGCAACAGACGGCGGGGCGGGCGTCGCCACGGTTACTATTGCTGGAGCAGGAGGAGCCGGTGGAGACGGAACAGGGCGTCTTGTAGAGCTTTTACATTTAGATTCTACACAAACCGGAAGTGTTGGTATGTCAGAGACTACCATAGCAACCTTTACAGTTCCCGCAGGAACATTAACTGATGATGGTGACCATCTTCTTTGCAAAGTCAATGGACGACACGGTCTAATTGGTGTTGACCTATTAAAATATAAATGGGGGGCGACAGAGGTTCTTAACGTATCTCGTTCGACTTCTGTAGATTTTGTAGCAGAATTTCGTATTACGCGTCGTGGAACAAGTGACCAAATTTGTTACGTTGAGCATGATGATGATACTGGAAATCAAGTCGGTCGCTCAACTGCAACAGAAGATGAGACTGGGTCAGTAGATATAGTAATCACAGGAGAGAATACAACCAACTCAAGTAATGATGCTGTATTCCGTGAGCTATTTGAAATTACTTATGTATCCGCAACAGGAGTTACTGGCAAGCCCGGCGCAATTAATGACCTAAGCGATGTTGATACAGCCAGCGCTTTTCCAGCTTCTAATGAAAGTTTAGTTTGGGATGTTGCAACATCTAATTGGATTCCTAGTGGTATTATATCAGGAAATCCAGTTCAGGGAGACCTTGTCGCTGGTATTGATTTAGAATGGGCTCGTCTTCCAAGAGGAACTAACCGTCAAATCTTAAAAGCAACACCGCTAGATATACAATGGTCAAGTTTAGAAATTGATGAGCTTAGTGATGTCGATACAGTTAGTAGTGCCCCAGAGGTTAATGAACTTTTAGTATGGAATGGTGTAAGCCAATGGCTGCCAGAATCTACTGGTATTGCAGTTCTTGATGAAGGTTCAAATATAGGAGAAAAATTCTCTCAACTTGATTTTCTTGGCGCAGGAGTAACCGCAACAGACGCTGGTGCGGGTGTTGCTGCGGTCACTATTCCAGCAGATATTGTGGGGCCAGGAACCTCTACAGATAATGCCATAGTAAGATGGAACGGAACTGCAGGAACTAGTGTTGAAGATAGTAGTGTTCTTACTACAGATTCTGGCAATTTGGAAAATGCCAAGCTCTGCACATTTATAGAAGAATTTAGTAATGGAGACTCTGGAGCAGGAACAGTAGTAATTAACTGGAATGAGGGACAGAAACAAAAAATAACTCTGACAGGAGACCCAACATTAGTATTTTTCCAACCGCCAAGTGTATGCAATCTTCTCTTTAAGATTGTTCAGGATGGAGGAGGCGGAAGAAGTATAACATGGCCTACTGGGGTTCTATTTCCTGGAGGGACAGACCCAGCTCTTACTGCAGGCGGCGGAACAACAGATATTGTATCTTTTTATTATGATGGAAATCAATTTTTCGGAGTAGGAAGCTTAGACTTCTCATAGGAGAATAAGGTGAAGGTTTTATTGCAGTGGGCAACAGATGGACCCACGGATTGGTTAGAAATAGATAGTTCAAACTGGCGAGGTATTCCTAAAAAAAATGACCCAGTTGGTGGAGAAGTAATTAATGGAAAGCCTGGATGGATAAATAGAGTTTGTGTTCAAGGAGTAGAGTTTACTGCAGACCACTATGCTGTGGAAGATTTGCCAGAGCTAGGCTGTAAAGTATATACTTGGAATGATGACCCAATAGATTATCTTGAAGGATATAAAAATGCTCTAGTTTGTGAGTTCTTATATTTAGATTATGACCCGCAGATGGGCGGGGCAATTAATACCAGACAAACAATAACTTACTATGTGCAAGATGAAGTAAGAAAATTGATGCCTAGTGAAATTTATAATAGTGAAATTAAAAGCCTAGTAGAGTTTAAAAAGCCTTTAGAAGAAATAACAAGGCACGGAATTTCATTGCCAGACGCTCTTTATCAAAGACATGAGAGTAATAGAAGAATAGCTGGATGGAGAGAATGGATAGAAGGAATTCATTCTAGTGAGCTTGATGAAAATGGGTGTATAAAACCTCAAAGACCGCAGGGGCGTTATGTTATTCCCGATGGGACAAGAACTTACTTTCATAACAATGTTCTTGTTGCAACTTCTTTACACTCTGTAAATGCCGATAGAGAAAATCAATTAGGCTTAACGGCCGCTGGTGCTTCATCTGAAACATCGTCAAACATTGGCGGCGCATCTGATATGGAAGCTTTTGTAGCGACTACTCCAGCCAACGAGCCAGACCATACTACATGGCCAGAGGGAGTCTATCGTTATCAAATAGATTGCACCTCTGTAGGAGCCAATATAACCTATGGTCTATTAGACTTGGGAGGTTCGAATGGACACTTTGCCAGAGTTAATAGCACCCTTACAACAGAGGTTGATAGTAACCAGCAGGGGTCAGCGGCATTTGCTGGAAATGGATTAAAGCTAGCTGCTTATACTGGAACGTGGAGTGGAACTGTGCAGACCGATAGATTTGAAATTCTTATTGCTGCAATTCGTCCAGCCAGCCACGGTAATCAATCAATTACTTTACAACTAGGTGAAGCAGATGACTTTGCTGATGGGCCCTGGGATGCCCCACTCGCCGCAGTAGATAACTCTGTATTTTTTGGACATAATTTTTAGGAGTTGCCATGAGATTTACTGATGCACAACTTGTCTTGATGATTGAAAAGGCTGCAAAGCGTGTAAATAGAGAACTATGTTTAACTGGAACAACTAATCAAATTAGTGTTGATGCATCTGGCTGTATGACAACCCCACCAAATGAGCCTGACCTAGAAGATTTATTGCTTCTCGCAACAGAATGTCTTTTATCACAAAGAGATTTTAGTTTAGATTTAAATAGTTCACAGATTGGATTAAGAGTTGTGGATGGAGAGCAAGCTCTAGACAATAGAGGCAAGGGCGCCGCTCGTCAAAGCTTCTTTGATAGTCCTTATGGACCATGCGCTGAATATAGAAAACAATTAGAAATAGAAAAATATAAACGTTCAGAAGGATTTGATATCTGGTAAAAACTATGGCTATCATACCAAACTCTCAATCATTTAATCCAGCAGCATCTGGAACTTTGATATCTTCTTTGTCTGCACAGTTTCATGCATCAATGGATACTGTTCTTGTAGGTATGGGAAGAGATGTAACTATTCATCTTCCTCCTACGAAAACTCCTTGCCCATCTTCGGAGTGCGTTTTTAATTCATTTTACAAACGCTACATGGGAACTAATGAAAAGATTTGCGAAGCATGTAAGGGTCAAGGCTTTGTAGTAGAGACTAGGCAGACTGTTTATACGGCGAATCTAAGATGGACGGATGAGCCATTTAATGAAAGCCGCCGCAATATTGAAGAGAAGCAGCCAGTTGGAAGAATGGGGCAGAACTTCCTTCGCATGAAAACGGTTGCAGTCTCACATGACCACATTAGACAATCCATTGGAGCAACAGTAGATACAATAAACTGTGAACTATTTGAGGAGCCGAGATATACCGGATTCGGTGGTCAGCTTTTCTATGTTATTTCTTGGTGGAAAGTAGTGAATAGATAATGACTAGCATTAAAATTGATACTACCAAGGGCATTAAAGGATTTGCAAAAGTTCTTCTTGGTGTAATTGAACAAGGAATATCTTCACGAAAAATTAAAGTGGAGGCCGAGAAGGCTGCGATAATTCAAATAGAAAAAGCAGTAAAAGCTAATCAAGATTTGTTTAGACCAGATAGAGGCCCTGATGGCGGAGATAATCTAGTGGGTCTTCTTGGTATTGGCCAGGGCGGAAAACCTCTTACAGATAAGATTAAAAATGCTTGGAAATTTCTAGAACCAATTCGTGGCACGAACTTAAGCTCTACATTCAGAAAGAATATCAAGGGAAAGTTTGGTGTTATTAATTACGAAATAGATTTAGATAAGTTTTATAATGCTTTTAATTCAACATATATATCTAGGTCCGGCAAAGAATCAGATTTACTAATTTCATGGATGTCACAACTTGTTGATGGAATTCCCACTACCCAAGTAAGAGAATATCCGCCAGGAGAAAATCAGTTTGTCTTTGTAAGCTCTGGGGCAAATTTCAATCCTAAATTTTCTAGAACAGGTTTGGGCCATATGGTCCCCGCTGGAAGAATTAAAATTCCCGCGACCCAGTTTTCTTTTAATGGTAGAGGAAGAGCAGAGACCTTTGGGAAATTATTTATTGCTATTGAGAAAAGACTAAAGTCAAGCTCCTTTAGAAAAGACCTAGAGAGTCGTATAGCTAACATCATTAATAGCGGAGGCTAGAATGCCAAGACTGCGTAATAAGTCTCTAGTAAAACATAATATTCAATTATGGGTAGAAGATTTGTTTTTAAGAGATGGATTTTTTACTAATATAAATGCTGGAGAAACTGATATATATTCAAGAGATATTAGTGTATTAACTTTAGTAAATGATGACCCATCTTCTCCTGACGGAACGGTATGGCAGTCAGCATTTAAGGAATGGGTACACGAGAGTGGTTTGGTTCCTAGTAACACTGGCGTAGCTCCGCCAACAGTAGCATCAGGTGTTACAGTTGATGGAACATTCTATCCTACATATTCTTTTCTTCCAGGTTTTAGCGCAACCTTTGCACATGCAATTGATTTCACTAATGGTAGAGTTATATTTGACACACCAATTACGCCCACTTCAATTGTTCAAGGTGATTTTGCTTACAAAGAAATAACCGTTGATTCAGCATCTGCTTTTGAAAATGAACAAAAAGAATTCTTTATAGAAACAACATATAAGGATAACCCCTTTCAAACTGGGGTAGTAACATTCCCCAATGAAAACGATAGGACTCTTCCTATGGTTTTGATAGATGTAACTGCAATAAATTATGATGCTTATGAGCTAGGAAATGCTTCTAACGTATTAAACTTGCAGGGCTCTTTTATTGTTTGGGCCCGTGATGAATATATGAGGGATTTAATTGAAGATTTAATAACTCAACAGGAACATACTGTTTTATTGGGAGTAGATTTTAATACAGCCCCATTCCCCCTAGAACATAATAATCAGAAGAACCTTGCGTTTACTAACTATAGTGACGTAGCACGGCTAGGTAGCCCATATTTTTGGCGGCGCATTTATATGGATGAGATTGATTCTAGACGAATAACACCGTTCTATAACATAGAGAGAACTCAAGTAAATTTTCTGATTAGAGTATACCCCAACTTTTAGGTAATTTGGTGTATTAATAGGTGTGAGGGCTGATATACAAATAAAGAAATCTATTAGTTGTCCTTTAAATTAATGGGACGGACTGAAATTATAACCCATTGAAAGGAAAGAAGTTATGCCTAATAACAGAGTTTTCTACGCTATTCACAGCGTTTCATTTAAGAACAACAACAATGGTGGAGACCCAACCAACGAGGTCTTGGATATCCTACCTGGCGTTGATGTTGAACCTACCGGAACCCGTGGCCAACCCATTTGGGAAACAGCCCGCGGCGTTCAATCTGTAGGTATGACTACTACCTTCAACTTTGAGCAAGTGTTCGAGCTTGGTCAGTTGGAAATCTATGAGTTCATCGAGGCTGAGCCTGAGATTGAAGTAACAGTAGAAAAGGTTATTGATGGAACTAAGCCTCTATATTTCCTTACTACTCAGCGAGGAACAACCCTATTAACTGCAAGAACTGCAGACTATAGAACTGACCTTGCAATTTCAATTTATCCAGACACCCAGACTAGAGCTTCTGGAGAGCCAATCTCCATGGTTCTTGGTTCTGGAATGTTCTTGTCCTCAGTAAGCTATACGTTCCCAGTAGATGGAAACTTCACTGAGTCAATTACCCTAGTTGGTAACGATAAGATTTGGGCTGACTATGAGGGCGTAACTGGGGCTCAAGACCCACTTCCTCTTGAGGGAACTTCAAACTCACAGACTCCAGTTGGTCTGCCAAGCGGAGCTCAGTTTACTGTTCTTGAGGATGCTCAGATTATTGGTTCTGGTGTTCAGCGTAGAGAGAGCTTTAGAGTTAATCTTTCGCGTCTACCTACTCAGATTCCTGGAATTAGTTCTTCTGGAACGATTGAGAATATTGTTGAGCATCTCCAGACGATTACTATCTCAACTGACCTTGGTCGTGAGGATATCTTCGAGCTGGGAAGCAAGAGACCATTTACGAAGTTCGTTACATTCCCTATTGAGGTAACTACGGCTATTGAAGTCATTACTTCACAGGGCGATTTCATTGATGCTATTGCATTTGATGATGACGATTGCACGAGAACTACTAACACTGTAAACGAAGAAATTATTATTGAGTTGTGTGAGGGCACCAGAATTGACCTTGGCCAGAAGAACAGACTACAATCTGTTGATATGGCTGGAGGAGAAGCTGGTGGAGGTAACATGACGATTACCTACAACTACAGTAACTTCAACGACCTTACGATTACGCATAGCACATTCACGTAATAGTTAGCGTCAAAGGATATGGGGAGGGTGCTAATCCTTTAGCACCCTCCCCAGGTTTCCCTAACGGGAAGGATAAGGAATGGCTGATAAAATTACTAAGAAGATGAATCGTATCTTATGGGGTGCAAGATTTATTTCTGTAATTGATGCCAAAGAAAAGCAACATATTTTAATAGCTAAAGATATGGAGCTTGAGGATAAAATTTGGGTTGATTTCATTTATGAGCAAGCATTATCCGATGGACACAAAAACAAACTTGTGCCCATTAGTGAGCTTGCTATTTTATTAGAGGAAGCTGGCCTTTGGCTGAAGAGTAATGATAAAGAAATAACCAACCTACGCAATACAATTAATAAAATAGATGAAGCCCTTAAAGACCCTGAGATAACTAAGAGAGAAAAAAATATAAGTCTCCGCATTAAGCAAGCCGCAGAGAGTGCGTTGAGCAAGAATATAAATAAAAAAACTGAGCTATTTTCTAATTCACTAGAAACATATGCAGATTCTCAAAAGCTTCACGCAGGTCTTTTTAGAATGCTATACAAGGATTCTAATACAAGATACTGGAATACTTGGGAAGATTTTAATTTAGAAGTAGATAATATATTTGTTAATAATGCAATATCTGAAATCTTTATTTACAGCCAACTAACTCTAGAAGAATGTAGAGAGATGGCTCGGTCAGCAGAGTGGCGCTTTAAGTGGAATGCATATAAAAAATCTGGAGACCTTTTCGGTAAGCCACTTAGAGATTTAACGTCCGACCAAGAAAGTCTATTATACTGGAGTCAGGTTTATGATGCCGCCTATGAGTCTCTAGATAGGCCGCCAGATAGTGTAATAAATGATGACGAAGCTCTTGACGCTTGGTTCGATGAACAGAGCAAGAAGAGAAAAATAGACGAAATAAAAAGGCAAAAAGGCAGCTCCACTAAAGTCGGTAGTTCTAAAATCTGGAGGCACGGAGAAGTCGGAATCGTGGTTAATAAAGCCCTTCAGGGAGATATTAATAGAGCCGTAAAGATGGGGTTGGCAAAAGAAACAACTCCTGTCATGTCTGTAGAAGAGGTCAATGACCTTAATGAACCTCTAGCTAAAAAGCTTATTGCGCATCAAAATAAAAAGATAAAGAAGTATGGTGTGATTGAAGAGAGAGACCTAAGGTCTGATGCCAATTCTAGAAGAGCAATTGGGTCAAAGGATGCTGTATTTAAAAGAGCCAGAAGAAAAGATGGATTTACTGGCAAACAAATTACAGACACAAAGCCAGGAGGGACACTCCAGGGTAGAAGGAATTAATATGGGTCATTTAGAAAAACATATTGAAAAGAAGATAGATAATTACTCTATAGGTTCGAGGCAGAAGTTAAAAGCTGCTATGCGCCACAAGGTTAAGAGAACGTTTGTAGGAGCGCTGGACGCGATAGAAAAAGAATTAGGTGTCCCTGCTAGTAAAGAAAATGAAGAGCTCTTTAAAAAGCTCCGTAGCAAGATATTAAGTATAGGCAATGACCAAATACGTAATATGGAAGTTGAACTAGAGCGTTATAATATAGAATTTATTCCATATCATGTTAAATTTATTCCTCTAGATAAGATAGAGGAGGCTCAAGGAGATTAAGATGACTGAGGTAAGGACTTACAAAAGTAAGAATAAGGAAGGGAATGAAGTTGAGCTTGGTTTTAATAACCTAACACAGGTTGTTTTAACTAGAGGAGATTTCGTTTATAGAGAGTATTTTTCTAAGGCTATTAGAGCTGGAGTTATGACTAGCGCAGAGGCTAATAAGATTCTAAAGGATAGGGATATCTGGACAGAAGTGCAGGATGATGAGGTTATTGAGCTTCAGCTTAAACTTAGTAAAATGGAAGATTCTCTCTCAAAGTTAAAGAAAAGAGATGCACAAAGTATTACTCTATATGGCGATATTAAAAAGCAGCGGCAAGAGATAGGTGAACTAAATTCAATAAGAACATCTGTCACAGAAAATACTGCAGAATCAGTTGCTGCAGAAATGAGAACACAATTTTTCGCTAGTGAATGTGCGGTGTATAATAATACAGGAGAAAAGGTCTTTAAAGACCTAAAAGATTTCTTGGCTAGACTTGATGAGTCTATAGCTACAGACTCATATAGACAGGCTTTAATCTTTAATTATGAGCGTGCTCTAGGCATTACACTTCCAAGTGATTTAGATGATACTCTATTCCCGGAAGATGAGTGGGCTAAGAAGATTGATGACGACGCAGAGGCTGCTGAGAAGAAAGCAGTTACGGTTACCAAGAAAACAAAGACACGCAAAAGAAAAACAAGAAAAAAGATAACTACATAAAAGTAACTTGTCAAGGATTATTAGGCCATGTTACAGAAGGATAATATCCACTGTGCATGGCTTATTTTTTTAGAGGAAAACAATGGCTGAAAAACTTAATTTTTTGCTTGAATTCGAGGCCACTCAAAGGTCTCTTAGTGGAGTTCGTAAGCAGTTAGAAAGCGCAGTTTCTGGCATAAAATTCGATATCGAGCCAAACGTTAAGGGTGGCGGAGTTGGTCAAGCCCGAGCAGGAGATGCGCGGGCCCAAAGTGCATTGTTCGCTAAGTCATCTGCTGCCTCAAAGGCATCTTCTGAAGCAGAAGAAAAGTTTCAAAAAGCACTTCTAAAAAGACTTAAAAATCTTGCAAAAATTTCTGAACTTGAGAAAAAGGGAGAGAACCTTACTGCCGCAGAGCAAAAGGCTCTTGCTGCAGCCACCAAATCTAAGGGTGGTTTAACATCTGCTAGTAACAGGGCAAAGACAGCCTTTAGTAATCTTAATCAAATAGCAATAGATGTTGGTCAGCAACTAAGAGCATTGAGGGCCGCGACGAGACTAGCAGAGCAAGGCTTGTCTGCAATCGGAGAATCGGGGGACTTTGAACTAACACCCGCAGGTCTTTCTCAGGGCTTATCAATTATTCAAACACTAGTAGATGAAATCATTAGAGATGTATTTATTCCCTTGCGGGATGCAGGAAAGGGTGCATCTGGTCTAGACCAGGCTCTTGATAAATTACAAGAAGAAGTTATAAACGAAAGTGGTTTATTTAAATCATTAGGATTTAATGTAGATGAATCGGGAACACTTCTAGATACAGCTTTTAAAGCTTTGGCTCGTTCAATTCAAAATGCTGGAATTGATGTAGGTCAACTTGTTTCGTCAGCAGAAGCAAGCATTGGTCCTTTAGCAAAGGTTCCAGATAAACCAAGAGGTATACTCACTACTCAAGTAGAGGGGTTTGCAAGGCCAGGCGGCGAATCTCAAATTGAAAAAGATGCTGGAGCAGCGCTCGCATCCTTTAGAGCTGGTCTTGATAGAACTAAAATTTCTGTAGAAGGGTTCGGAGAACTTATATCAGTTCTTGGCGAGCCAACACAAAATTTTAGTCGTATTTTAGAAAATGCAGCAACTGCTGGAGAGGGAGTAGCTACTTCTATAAGAAAGCAAGTAGCTAGTATTATAAAAAATGCGGCTAGTGCAGGAAAAGTTACTGAAACACAGGCCGCTCTTGTAAGACAATTGCTTGGTTCAATTGAAGATTTAAAAGGATTATCTAGACCCTCCGAAGCCCTACAGGCTCGCACTAGAGAGCTTGAGATTACGCTGGGAACAGTTATTGGAGATGTAGCAGAAGGCCTTTTTGGTCCTGAAGATAAAAAATTAATATCAAATGTTATTGAAACATTTAGAAGAACATTTACAAATAGTGGTGGAAATGTAACGTCTGCATTTGAAGCAGTTAATAGGGAGTTTGGTTTTCTTGCAAATGAAACTATTAATATAAAAGATGAAGAAGCTAAATTAGAAAAACGAATTAAAGAACTTGATAATGCTACAACTGAATTAGTAAAAGTTAGAAGACAGGTAGCGGCTGCAGAAGAGGGTGGTGCCCACAATGAGCTACAAAGAAAAGCGGCAGAGACGGTAGTCCTGGCTCAGGATAAATTAAAAGACTCAATTACAGAATTAACTAAAAGATTTTTGGGAGCAGGAACAAAAGCAGTAGAAGCGGGCCTCGATTTATCAGATATAGATAGTGCTACTCAAAAATTTAAAAATAACCTCTTAAGTGCATTTGGCCCACAAGAGCTAGGAGCTCTGAGAGATTTGGGCGTAGATATAGAAAAGGCTATTATACCTGCCATTAAAAGGTCTGCAGAACAATTTGAAAAAGAATTTGCAAGAGCGGCTTCTGATAAAATTGAACTTGCTGCAACTGAATTTGCAC
>SDBT01015985.1_pt1 | contig 11904 bp, 20 predicted proteins | sample 2277101 | NCBI WGS metagenome assembly SDBT01 (sample SAMN10404973, study PRJNA504765) | marine sediment metagenome | isolation source: marine sediment core GS10_PC15, 103 cmbsf | place: Arctic Ocean: Southern Knipovich Ridge | collected 2010
AATCAATAGCTGAAATTGTTTTACGAGTCAGGTGATAAATGGGCATTGTTTATGGATGATGATGCTATGCTAGATCCAAGAGGACAAAATATTATTCCATATATGGATATTATACCTAATAATATAGGTGTATTTTGTCCTCTGTTACCAAATGTTCCTGGGAAAGGCGCATGGAAGAGTTATTTTGCAGCTGGAGAACCTGATACCCATTGGGTATTTGAGCGTGGAGATATTAAAGGTAGTCTTATGTTCATCCAAAATCTTCCAGAGAAACTACAATTTAGAGAAGATGTAATAGCAGGTGAAGACCTCATGTTTGGCTACGATATGGTTAATCTTGGATACGCATCATATTGGTGTAAGAATATGATTTTGAAGGAAAGCAATGCGTCAGGCAAAGTATCAAGCACATGGAATTTCTCTGATAAAGGTAGGACTGAAATACATAAAGAAGTTCAGGCGACTTTGATGGAACTGTATGGATTCAAAATGACAAAAGCCGGACTTCAAAAGAAAGGTATATTTACACGAAACAATGTTTTGAATGAGTGTAAAATCCCCAAAGAACAAAATAAACTATTCTGGTGATTATGCATCCCAGTCTATTTCTGGGGCTGGGTAGAAATCTGGACGGGCGCTCTCCTTGCAGGCTTTATTCACCCAGTTTGCATAATCCTCACCCGTACTTTTTCCGTGAATCCGTTGATCGGCATCATGCCCCATTTCATGGAGCATAATATCGACTAGATGGGCATAGGGACGAGTGATCTGAACCTTAATACTTCTTACAGTCACATCATCGAAATTCGAATAATACGTGCCAAATGCATTATTACTACCCCACGGTTCGTCAACACCCTTGACTGGCGGAACCGGAAGCTCGTCAGGATCAAGGCCAGTGACATCTAACATGCAAGCATATGCCCATTTAGACAAATCCTTAAGTCGTGGGTCCATCTTCCAATCACTACCCTTGCCCTTCTTTCTGAAGATTAAAAAATATCCGATCACGATAATGACAATAGAGCCAAGAATTATTGCTATACTAATAGGTTCCATTTTATTTCCTTTTAATTAAACAGCTAATAGTGTTACGGTGAAAGCACCTTGGCCTTCAATATCTGCCATCCTGGTAGCCTGGTCGCCGCCTGTTCCCATAAATGCACACGCGATATCTCTGAATTGATTGGGGAATGCTATTGCGCCGCCACCTGTAACAGAAGGATCAAAAACTTCTCTATTGTCAGTAAATGTATCCTGTGCAAGTGCTGTTGCAATTGCTCTTTCAATTACTGCGGCTTCTGTTGCATCAGTGTAAGTATGTCCTGGCTGATTTGCTATTGAGAGATCATTATCTCCACCATTAGCAGGACCAAAAACAGTTAATCCAGTTGAATCTGTAACTAAATCATGCATCCAAACAATTTGCAATGAGCCATATTTAACAGTGAAAGAAATTACTGTTGGTGTGACATCGCCATCATCTCTGTCACCTGTTGTTACTGCGATACTTTGAACATCAACTGCTCCAGTTTCTTTTAACATCTTGAGGATTTCTTCCCATCTCATATTCTCACGTTCTTTTGCCTCAGAAAAAGCATCTGTGGTTGGCAATGTTGAGAATTCTTCTGCAGATTTGTCATCAACAAATCCTTCTGATGCAGGAATACCAGCTGTATCTACTGCATCGTCTAAAACAACTCTAAAATATTTGAAATCTGTCATATTTTTATCTCCTAATTTTCTTTAAATTGCCAGTGCCGTAACAGTAAAGGTACCTTCACTTTCAATATCAGCCATCCTTGTTGCGGTAGTAGTACCTGTTCCTAATCCTGTAATCACAACATCAACCCAACGATTTGGAAAAGCTGTAGAAGTTACTGCTGGTGCTATGAGCCTTTCTGTAGGATCAAATACTTCTCTTTCCTTAGTAAGAGTTGGTCTTGTAATAAGATTTTGTGTTCCAACACCAACTACGGTCAAATCAATAGGAGTTGCAAGTGCTAATGCTGCTGCCCTGGTTAAATGTAAATGAAGTGTATCTGCTGAGAGCACTTCAACAAAATAAACCACATTGTCTGTCAGTCCAGTAACTACAGTTCCGCCATCAATGTCATATAACACACCATCTCCAGTTACGAAACCATGTGCCGCATCAGTTTGGATAATTTCTGTTCCAACTGTTACTCCACCAACACCAGCATCAAATGTTACCGTTATTTCTGTTGCTCCACGTGCCAATGCTGTTGCAATTGCTCTTTCAATCACTGCCGCTTCTGTTGCTGTTGTATATGTATGATCTGGTTGATTCGCAATTGCTAATAATGCAGGTCCATATACGGTAAGGCCTGTTGCATCAGTGACTAAATCATGCATCCATACTATTTGATCAGCGCCATATTTGACTGAGAAAGCAACCTGAGTTGGTTCTACGTCGCCATCATCTCTATCTAACGTCGTTATTGCAATTGATTGAACGTCTAATGCTCCAGTTTCTTGAAGCATTTTGAGAATTTCTTCCCAACGGATATTAGCTTGTTCTTTTAATGTCGAATTTGCAATAGTCGTAGGTAATGTTGAAAATTCTTCAGCATCCTTATCATCAATATAACCCTCAGCAGTAGCCGGAGTTGCGGAATCAATAGCATCTGGTATCACAACTCTAAAATATTTAAATTCAGCCACAATATCTCCTCATTTAGTAATATTTATCTATTTAGAGATATTTCAGATACAATAAAAGGCTGCGAAAAGAACTCAAAAAAATTTACCGATAAATAAAGAATGAATGAGATATGTTCTTTTTGCAGTAAAACACGAGCCGAAGTTAAAAAATTAATTCAAGGCGATGATAATGCATTCATTTGTGATGAATGTGTAAACTTATGTGTCAAAGTTTTATACAAAGAAAAGATGAAGGCATTTAAAAGTCTGTATCCTCATCAAATTAAAGAAGAATTAGATTTAGTAGTTATAGGACAAAACGATGCAAAAACAGTTTTGTCTGTTGCCGCCTATAATCATTACAAAAGGTTGGCATCATCTAGTTTTGAGAAATCAAATATATTAATGCTTGGACCAACAGGTTCAGGCAAAACTCTTTTGGCAAAGACACTATCTAAAATTCTTCATGTTCCGTTCATTATTGCGGATGCGACTTCACTGACTGAGACTGGTTATGTTGGTGATGATGTAGAAAATATGTTATCTCGTCTTTTCAGAGAAGCAGGTAGCAAAGAAAAAGCTGAAGAGGGAATCATTTATTTGGACGAGATAGATAAGATTGCAAAAAAATCTGAAGGTCATGGAATGGTCCGTGATATTAGTGGTGAAGGCGTTCAACAGGCATTACTTAAATTGGTAGAAGGAACAATTATATCAATACCTGGAGAGAAAAATACAAAAATTCAAATTGATACCACAAATATTTTATTCATAGCTGGTGGAGCTTTTAATGGTATAGAGAAGATAGTTAATAAAAGATTAAATCGATCAGGTATTGGTTTTGGGAAATTACACAATACAGGAACAATTGATAATTTTAAACCAAAAGATCTTAAGGAATATGGTTTTATACCAGAATTTATAGGAAGATTTCCTATTATTTCATATGTTCATAAGTTAGATGAGGCGCAGATAATACGAGTCTTGAAGGAACCTGAAGGTTGTATCCTAACACAATTTCAAAATCAATTTGATATGGATGGAATTGAGTTAGTATTGACTGATGTTGCATGTGAACAAATAGCAAAAAAAGCTATTCTATTAGAAACCAATGCCAGAGGACTTAGAAATATTTTAGAAAAAATACTTACAATACATCAATTTAACATAGGTCATTATAAAGAACAGGGCATAACAAAAATCATTGTTGAGGATGATTTGTCTGTGTCGTGTATTTGACAATTAAAAAATAAGGTTTTATAAATAAAACAATGATGAAAAATAAACTTGATAAGACTGGTGATATGGCAGGATTGTTTGACATGCTTGCAGAAGCTTATGGCAAGGATGAACCACTTGAATCAAAAAGATGTCGCAAGATTGCACAAGATATTAGAGATGATGAGAATGACTCTTGACTAGGAAAGTTAACGAACAGATTAGAGTTAATGAACAGATTCGAGCACCAATGGTTCGGGTCAATGGTGCAATTGTAACTATTATTGAAGCTAAACAAATGGCTTATGATCAAGGAACTGATCTTCTTGAGATTGTTCCTAAAGCAGATCCGCCAGTTGTTAAATTACAAGAATATGGCAAATACAAATATGAGTTACAACAAAAAGAAAAAGAAGTTCGTCGTATGCAAAAAGCGGCTAAAGTGATTACTAAAGAACTACGATTTAGACCAAATACTGGCGAACATGATTTAGAAATTCTAGTCAGACAGGGTTCAAAATTCCTCAAACATGGTGATAACTTAAAATTAACATTGATGGTTAAGGGTCGTGAGCGAGAACGAATAAATGATTTTGTTGATTTAGTTCGCAATTTAGTTGACAGATTTGGTAATACGTCGTATGTAACTGAGCCGTCCATAAGTGGACGTCAAATTAGTTGCACAATTCAAACAGTAAAGTAGGATATAGAAATGAAACGTCATGATAGCAGGCTCTATGCAAAATGGGCTGATGAAAATGGTATCAAGAAAAAAGGAATGACCGTTCGTCCTCGAGGAAGTGATGCTGGACGAGCTATCCAAGAACTTAAGAAAAGAATGGTTGAGGAAGGTATGATTCGTGATATGAGACAGCGTGAATATTATGAATCGAAAGGTGAAATTCGTCGCCGTAAAAATGCAGAGGCAATTCGCCGTTTTGCTAAAGAGCGTAGGGAGGAAGCAGAATTAAATGAGTAATTATATTCCGATGGTCGTTGAAAAAGAGGGCCAACATGAACGAAGTTATGATATTTTTAGCAGACTGCTGAAAGATAGAATTGTTATGTTGCAGGGTCCTGTGATGGAAGGTACTGGCGCAGTTATTACAGCACAGTTTTTATTCCTTGATGAGCAAGGACCGGGAGATATTGAATTTTTCATTAATTCGCCCGGCGGCCTTGTAACAGAGGGTATGGCAATTTATGATGTAATGAATTACATTCGAGCTCCTGTACAAACGATAGTTATGGGGCAGGCTGCAAGTATGGGCTCACTTCTTGCCTGTGCTGGTGAACCTGGAAAACGTTGGATTTTACCTCATGCAAGGCATATGGTTCATCAACCGTCAGCAGGGTTCAGAGGGCAAGCAACAGATATTCAAATTCATGCCGCAGAAACTCAGCGTGTTAAAGATGAACTGAATGCTGCATATGTCAAGCATACAGGAAGATCAATTAAAGAGATTGAGGCAGCATTGGATCGTGATAATTTTATGAATGCAAAAGAATCAATTGAGTTTGGGTTGGCAGATATAATAGCTAGTTCCCGCCAAGAATAAAACGCACGACTAAATTAACAAAATAAACGATTTAACCTCCAAATTGGGGGTTTTTTCACGTCAGAATGAAAATAAATGTCAGGTATAGTTGGTTTAATTTGACTTAGTTACTGTCAAACTCGTAATACTCCGATAAGTTAAAGAAACTTATTAAGGAGATGTTATGTATAGATTAGAATTGGCCAACAAAAGAACAAATAATTTTTATCGTATTCGTAAAACTGATTTACATTTATTAGTAAATGAGTCAATATATTCTACTGATCCTATTTCAATACGAATGCGTGATAATACAAACAACGCATGGTTAAGCTCTTATGGTGGAGATATAACTATAACTAAAAAACTTAGTGATGAATTAGAGAGTATTATTTTCCAAAAATGCACAATGACAGGTGATGTATTGCCATTAACTGATTTTACTTTTGACAGGGGTATTTATGGTAGACAATGTCGAGCACATAAAAACAGGTTAAAGAAACTATTAATAGATTCTAATTATAAACAAAATATCAAAATAATTAAAAAGAATATGACTGGTGATGAAAATAACACTGAAGGTTTCTTGTGCCCACACAGTGGAGAATTAACTGCATGGACAAGGATATTCATTATGAATGGAGTAAACAAATTGTTACCAACTTATGATTTACATCATTTTAACTATGATGGCAATATATCAATATTCAAAGGTAAGAAACAACCTTCAAATATTCTAAAATTGAAGAATATCTCTGAAGCGTATATGATTGAATTGTTTTGCCTGTTTGCATTATCTACAGCTCCACACTGTGATTTGCATAAAGCGATAGATAAACAAAATTTATCAGATTGGAATAGCCACTGGGATGCAGGATATGGTCATAGGCCATATTTCTTACAGTCAAAAGAAAATTGGGATGAATGTATTAAATTTGCTCAATCACTTATGAAAAAGGGTGAAACCTTAGATTTAGACTACGATAAGTTTATGGCATTGGTCACATCAAAAGATGTCTTCATACCTGGATTCGGCCTATTGACTTCTTCAATATAAGATGCTAAATAAGAGTGTAGGTGCCATAATGGACCTATGTAATCTTGCTTAATAAAAGGAGATAGCAATGAACACGAGACAATTACGAACACTAACTGCGACTGAAGATTTTTTAACCGCATTTAACAGAGAAACAATTGGATTCGAACGCATGTTTGAACATTTCAATCCAAGTACCTGGCCAACAGGATCTAATTACCCTGTTTATAACTTACTCAAAACTGATGAAAATGAATATATGCTTGAGGTAGCTGTTGCTGGATTTGTAAGAGACGATCTTACGATTACAGTTGACGGTGGTATATTAGTAGTTGTTGGAAAGAAAAGCGACAAAGACCTGCATAAAGATTACCTCTATAGAGGAATTGCAGAGCGTTCTTTTTCCAGGAACTTCCCAATGGCTGAGCACATTGAGGTTAAGGGTGCTGATTTAAAGGATGGAATTTTACAAATTATACTTGTAAAAGATATTCCAGAAGCTTTAAAAATCAAAACTATCGAAATTAAATAATGATAAAGTGGGACGGTCGACGACCGTCCCACTTGACTTCTTGTATCAGGTATCATATATCTATGTGGTAATTTATAGAGGATGGACCTATGTCTGACACAACCACAGTTGATAAAACAGAAATCAAGACAGCTCTTAAACGTCCTGGTAAATGGAATGTTATCATGCATAATGATGACACGACTCCAATGGACCTGGTTGTTCAAATTCTTATTCTTATCTTTCATTATGAACCAGAAAAATCAATAGAAGTTATGATGAAAATTCATAATGAAGGTGCAGCAATTGTTGGTACCTACACCAAAGAAATTGCTGAGGAGAAAATGTCGTTGTCAAAACGTATCGCTACTCAATATGGTTTTGAAAATTTTATGACCACAATTGAGAAAGAATGAACCTTTTACAATATTACAGGCAGCATGACAAAAACTTTAATAAATTCATGGACCAAAAAAGATTTTAGAATTAATTGGTTCTCTGGTTCTGGCGCAGGCGGGCAGCATCGCAACAAACATCAAAATTGCGTGAGGATAACTCATATCGAATCAGGTCTGATGGAAACTGGTCAAGGATCAAAAGAACGAAAGCGTAATTTTGATGACGCTTTCAAACGTTTAGCTCAAAAATTAGTTGAACATTATTATCCCAAAGTGCCAAAACCAAGAGCACCAATTACAGAAACGATTAGAACTTACAACATTCCTGATAATAGAGTTAAAGATCATGCAAGTGGTTTTGAAACGGCGTGGTCAGATCTTGACATTGATGAAATGATAATGGCACGGAAGAGAAGTTTGTTAGATGAAATGTAAGATTTGTAGAAAATGGTATTTGACATATAGTGAAAAAATTTGTTGGAATGGAAATTTGTTTTCTATAGAACGTCGAGTAGCCGAATCTTACCTTCTTGACCGTTTGGTTACCAAAGAGGAAAGAATTATAACTATAACTAGACTCATGATAGATGGAATATAGTGAATGAAATGTAAGATACATATAATTTGGTATATGAAATGCAGTGATCGAATTCTTTGGAAGAAAAATTTATTTGAAATAGATAGGCGCTTTTCTGAAAATCATTTAAATAGGACAACAATTACAAAAGAAGAAAGAATGAGAAATATTTCTGTATTGATGAAAGCTGGAATAAGGAATATAAATGATTTTAGAACATGAAATATTATTAAACTTTGATGATGTATTAATCAGACCAAAACGGTCCACCCTTACTAGCAGAAGTGAAGTTGATATAGAACGAGACTTCACATTTTTACATGGGGGTTGGTTCAAAGGAGTTCCTATTCTTGCCGCTAATATGGATACAATTGGCACATTCAAAATGAACCTGGCACTGGCTGGGCATAATATGGGAACATGTTTACATAAGCATTATGATTTAGAAGATTTAGCAGGGCATTATGCCACAATGGGCGATCATGTATATTTCAAAACGTTTTATTCTATGGGAATGTCAAAAAATGATAAGTTAAAGTTTACAACTTTTATAGATGAGAATTATGGTGCATTACATAATGGAATGAAAATCTGCATTGATGTGGCGAACGGCTATCAGGAAAAGTTTGTTGATTACGTTCGTGAAATTAGGGATTATGTTAAAGAACGAGGTATGGATCATACAGTTATTATGGCTGGGAATGTTGTCACGTTTGAAATGACAGAGGCATTAATTCTTGCAGGTGCAGACATAGTTAAAGTTGGTATTGGGCCTGGTTCAGTTTGCACAACAAGAACAAAAACAGGTGTTGGATATCCTCAACTCTCAGCTATAATTGGATGTGCTGATGCTGCACATGGTCTTGGTGGTCATGTTTGTGCAGATGGTGGATGTAGAATTCCAGGTGATATAGCTAAAGCATTTGGTGCAGGCGCTGACTTTGTGATGCTTGGTGGAATGTTAAGTGGTCATGATGAATGTGGCGGTGAACTTATTGATAAATCTGTTGGACTGGACAGAGAAAAAGATCTTTATATGATGTATTACGGTATGAGCTCAGACACTGCAATGGATATACATAGTGGTGGAGTTGCTAAATATAGGGCAAGCGAAGGTAAGACGGTTTGCATTCCCTATAAAGGACCAGTTGATAATACAGTGCAGGAAATATTAGGTGGTGTAAGAAGTATGATGACATATATTGGTGCAAAGAAGTTGAAGGAAGTACCAAAAAGAACCACTTTTGTTAGAACTATAAGTCAAAAGAATGATATATACGGGAGAGACTAATGGAATTAGAAATTAATTGGCCTAGACCATATATTATATTACCAATTTTGGTGATAGTCTTTATTGTGGGTGTTGGTTTAATATTGTATGGCTCTACAGTTGAATCTGTAGAAACTATAACTATAGAAACTATTGAACCTGTAGAAACTGTAACTATAGAAACTATTGAATCTAAGATGCATGATAGACTTCCTAAAAATCTAAGTGAATTAGAACAATGGTCGCCTGATGACATCTGGACATTATATAATGATACTTTAAATTGTTTTAGAGTTGAAAAATATCACGCAAGTTATGTCAAATGTCGCAAGATTATAAAGATTTTTGTGAAAAGAAGAAAACAGAATCCAGATCCAGATCCAGCTAATACAGAATTATTGGATCAAATTGGGGAATAAATGAAAGACATACAATTAAGTGAAAATTTCTGGTTGTCTGAATTTTTACGATCTCAGACTGCCAGTCGTCATGGAATAGACAACACGCCAAAAACTCAACTGATTATTGAGAGCTTGCGGGCTCTTTCACAAAATGTTCTTCAACCATTAAGATGGGCATATGATAAACCAATTACAATTTCAAGTGGTTATAGATGCCCAGAGCTTAATAAGGCTGTTGGAAGTAAATCAACTAGCCAACATATTAAAGGCCAAGCTGCTGATTTTGAGATACCTGGTATTCCAAATCTTGAAGTTGCTGAATTTATACGTGATGAAATTCACTATGATCAAATCATTTTAGAGTTTTGGACAGGAGGTAATTCAGGTTGGATTCATTGCAGTTATGTAAATGATGTAAAGAATCGACATGTTCAATTGACAATTAATAAGAACGGTGTGTTTAATGGATTCAAAATTAAATAATGCTTACGTCTGCATTGAGGCTTGACACGGGTAAATTCATCTAGTATTATAATGGTATGAAACGTTTTCTCACAATTCAAGAGCATAACGCAGACAGAGCAGGATTGCATTGGGACCTACGTATCTCATATGAAGAAGGCCCCAGCAAGCAAATGAGCTGGGTTATTCCCAAGCATCACTTTCCTGATGAGGATCAAAAACTCCTCGCTATCAATGTTGAAGATCATCCCTGGTCATATCGTAAGTTTGAAGGAACGCTTGAAAAGGGTTACGGTAAAGGCACAGTCAAATTGCTCTTTGCTGATTGGGTAGAAATTTCCTCATTTAATGAGAAGAAAGTCACTTATGAGGTTGATGGGAAGAAGTTTGTCATTGCAAAAGGAATGCATGGTAAATGGTTTTGGTTCAGCCCTGCTCCTAAATTTGTATGGAAAAGGAAAAATGCTTAAAATATGCCTAATGTTCGTATTTCATATTCAGTTTTTTCGACACGTTTAGTTGATTATGATGATCAAGATTCACAATATACTTTATTTGTATCTGAGCGGGATTTAAATTTTATATCTGATATTATTGAATGTGATCTATCAAATATTCATATGGTTTCATTAGATAATGAAATTATAAATGATGAATTATTTGCATATTTGATATTATCTTTTGTGATTTATAAACTTGATCAATTCTAATAATCAATAACAACGACATATTTGACTGTACCCAAGTAAAAGTCATATAATGATATATGACATACATATCAACAAAGACATATAGTCAGGGTTTTCCAGTAGCATATAGACAATGGCGTGCAGATAGTCATTGTAATGTTGTGCATGGTTATGCTCTTAGTTTCCATTTTGAATTCACATCAGAAGAATTAGACGTTAGGAACTGGGTCGTAGATTTTGGCAGCCTGCGACCACTTAAAGGATTGCTTGAAGATTGGTTTGACCACACTTTATTGGTTGCTGAGGATGATCCCAAGAAAGAAGTTCTTTTGGCTTTGGGTGAGGCTGGGATTGCAAAAATTACGATGGTTGAGAAAACAGGTTGCGAAGGGCTTGCAGATTTTTTATATGATTATATCAACACAATTTTTCTCAAAGATCAGGGATATACAGATGGTAGAGTTTGGTGTACTCGAGTAGAGGTTCGTGAAACAGATTCTAATATGGCAATGAGGGTTGGATTTAAGGATTTAGAATGATTGATTTAGAACCGAGTGAAGCAATGAGCAAACTTGAAGAACTGCTTAAGCAACAAGCACAGCATCAATTTCAAAGGAATTTGAGAGTACATAGGCACTTTTTGAACCTTCAAGAAAAATTCAATGATAATTCACACCCGAAAACCTTTGATTGGAACTGGCGCGATACCAACTACAATAGAATTTCCCTAGTAAACATGCTAGTAAGTTTAAGTGGTGGAATTGATTGTAAATATTTGGAAATTGGCTGCGAAAGCAACGCCCTTTTTGACTCAGTTTTTTCGAACAAAAAAGTAGGAGTTGATCCAGCTGCTGGGGGAACAAATAGAGAGACCTCTGATGAGTTTTTCGCGTCAAATTCCGAGAAGTTTGATGTTATTTTCATTGATGGGTTGCACGAGTATGAACAGGTTCGCAAAGATGCAATTAATGCTCTGAAATCTTTAAATGAAAATGGTTGGATCGCATTCCATGACCTTCTACCTCGAAATTGGAAAGAGCATCATGTGCCTCGCTTGCAACACGCATGGACTGGCGATTGTTGGAAGTTGGCAATCGAACTTGCGAAGAGTGACGATGTAGATTTCCAAATATTGAATAT